>JACCDH010712311.1_pt1 | contig 72001 bp, 42 predicted proteins | sample 7442481 | NCBI WGS metagenome assembly JACCDH01 (sample SAMN15323433, study PRJNA562643) | freshwater metagenome | isolation source: river surface water | place: USA:Blue River Watershed | collected 2017-08-15 | reverse complement strand
TACGGCGCCTGTTGCACCAGTACTTCCAGTGGCGCCTACGGCGCCTGTTGCACCAGTACTTCCAGTGGCGCCTACGGCGCCTGTTGCACCAGTACTTCCAGTGGCGCCTACGGCGCCTGTTGCACCAGTACTTCCAGTAGAACCTGTGGAACCTGTGGCGCCTACGGCGCCTGTTGCTCCAGTGGCACCTATAGCTCCAGTGTCTCCTTTTTCTCCTGTAATACCTTGTTCTCCTTGCGCTCCTGTAGCTCCAGTACTTCCAGTAGCGCCATCCGCTGCAGTATGCCCAGTTAATTTTGCATAAATTGAATCAGCATATCCTTTTGTTATGAATTGATTATCTTGTATTTGACTGTAATCAGTAATATTTGTAGATGGCAATGATTGAAAAATAGTAGTTCCATCTACCATTAAACCACCTCTAATAAATGTGGTTCCATCTACTACCAAATCAGTATCTATATGAACAAGAGGAGTTTGTTTGATTAATTCTACTTTAAACATTTGATGTAAAAAGACATAGTTATATAAAAATACATCATTACATCCGATATTTAATATTCCTGTATGCATTCCATTCAATAATTCCATATCTATAACTACTTTATATGTTCTTGAAATAGCATCTCCAAAAGGGTTTCCAAATTCATCCAATGCATAATTTAATATTCCTGTATCTATATAAATTATTCTAATTTCTTCATTTCCAAAAGAGTTTGGATAAATTGATAATGGCAATACTAACTCAGCTTCTCCTAATAAATCATAAATAAAAGTAAATCTATATGTTCCGCTAATATTTATAGGCGTATATGTAAATTCAACACCACTTGAATTACTTGAAAAACTATTAAAAGTATTTGTAATGGTTGCATTAATGTTATTTAACTCTTCTGGTAATCCAAAAACATTATCGGATGATGTTGAATATGCATCTGTACTAATAACTTCATATTGTCCAATAAAATTCGTATAGTTGTCTTCTATTTTAACGTGGCCTGATTTGATATATTGATTAGAAGCATCTTCTATAGATAAATACTGAGAAGCTGCAACATCTTGCAATAAATAGACATTTAAATTATCAGTCAATATTTGTTGTGTAATAAATGTATTATCAGCATATCCCTTGCTAATTAATTGTGAAGAATCGGTGAATTCAGTTGCAGATGTAACTGGTGCATTAGTAAAATTAGCCAACCCGCTTACATTTAAATTATGAAGGGTTAAATCATACATATCATATTCTACTTTTATTTCTAATGATTGTTCTTTAAAGATAGGGTCAGAGAAGTAATCCCCTTCAAATCGAAAACTTAATAATTCTGAATCCAATCCATTTTCCAAATAAATACCAACTTCTCCTCTTGCCACTGAATCTCCATTTTCATCAGTTGTTATTGTAAATGTATCTATTACAAATTCTTTTCCAAATGCAGGAGAAATATAAATAGGTTGTCCATAAACATATCCCGAATCAGGAGGAGAAACATAAATGCATTTATATGTAAAAATATAATATCTGGGTAATTCTACTCTTTTATAAATAAAAGCTGGAGAAGATTCTTGTCTTCCGACAAATAAATCGCTATATATCAATTGATTTTCAGGTAATCCAAATACATTAGTTGAATTTATTGAATATAAATCTGAAGAATTATACACTGTTTTTAATGTTCCAACCAAATTATTAACAATAGGTAAATTCATTTGTTCAATTGTTTGGTCGACATATCCCTTCGTAACGAATTGCGATGGGTCTGTAAATGCAGTAATAACTGTTGTAGGAAGATATTGATTAAATGCGCTTGTTCCTTGAATATCAACATTAATAATATAATAAATTTCTAATTTTTGTTGTTTAAAAATATTATCGCTGGTGTTTGGATTCCCATATGCAAAATTTAAATTTCCAGAATCTAAACCATTTGGCAAATACACCGTTACTTCTCCAGTGGTTACATTATCTCCATTTTCATCTACTATTGTTGTAAAATTATTTATTAGGTTTTCTTGATAATTTACAGTACAAATAATTATAGTTGGAGCATTATATGTTGAATTTACATCATGTATATAAGAATAAATAAATTTGTAATAACCAGGCAATTTCATTGATTCATAATTAAAATTTATTCCATTAGTTGACCCCGTAAATCGATAATTACATGTTAAATTATTAATATCATATCCGAAAATTTGATTTTCACTAATAGAATACATATTTATTCCATCCCATGTAGTAAGTAAACTACCAAATAAATAATCTTTCGTGGATACATTAGATAGTGTTCCCGTAACTGTATCCACATATCCCTTTGTAACAAATTGTTCAGGCGCAGTAAAATCTGTAATAGTAGTAGTAGGTAAAACATTATTAAAATATGTTTCACCGCCAACAGTTAATGCCTCATGAATTACAGCATTTCCAATAATGTTTGTTGGTGCTTTAAAATTAAATTCAACACGTTGACTTAAATCAACTTCTACTGAAAAACGTTGTTCTAAAAAAACAAATAGAGATTCATATGGTTGGTCAAAAGCAAAATTAAAATAAGTACTTGTCAACCCTTTTAAATCAACTATTATCTCCGAAGTACATGTTGTTGTATCATTTATATCATCATATACTATGTTATCATCACTTGCAGGAGGTATTATATAATATTCATCAGTATATGGATATAATGGTATAATATATAAATAAAATAAAATTGGAGTACTACCCTTATGAGTATATTGAATTTTAAATTTATATGGTGCTGCAATACTATATACAGGATATGTATATGTATTTACTGCTATATCATATGCTCTACCTCCAAAATATAAATATTCGGTTGTTGTTAACCCATCTTCTTCAACTCCCATAATGTTATTTTCTGTAATTCTATATGGATAATCAAATACAGTTGCAACTGAATGAATATATGCTATTTCTTGAAAATTATCAGTTGCTCTAAGTCCTCGAGAATTATTAAATACACGCATATTTCGAGGATTTGCATCAATCAAGCTATTGTTAAATAAAATCTCATCAATTCTTTTATTAATTAAGTCCACATACTCGCGATGAACTATACTATTACTTCCATCTATTTTATCTGTTTCAATGTATGTTTTTCCAGGAAAATAAACTGTATCGCCACTTGTACCTAAAACTAATTGATTACTTGCAGTAATAATTGCTCCTGCACCTATAGCAGTTGAACGAAAATATGGGATTTGTGTTCCCGATGCAGTTGTATTTGCACCTATAAATGTATTCCAAGAAGAATCAGTTAAATTAGAACCCGCATTATATCCAATTGCCGTATTGTATGTTCCTACTGGGTCAGGAGAAGATGCTTTATATGCATCTAATCCTAAAACTGTATTCGTAGTTAAATTATTAGTAAGAGCTTTTGGTTGATACAATGTATCTGCCTTTGTTTTTGTTAATAATTCACCTGAATTTGTAACTATTGGAACCACTTTAAATTCATTCAATCTTAACCAAACATTACTTGTATCTAATAATTGCGAACCTCCCATTGGCCCAGTAGCACCTGTTGCACCCGTTGCTCCTGTGGCTCCTGCGATTCCAATTTGTTGATATGTAGAATAAAATTCTCGTAAATTCGCTGCAGCAGTAATCGCAGTTTGAGAAATTGTTCCATCAAATGGGTCTTCAGGTGTATTATCTTGTGCAACATGATAAATATTATCTAAATAAACAGGAACATCTTCAGGCTTAGGTTCAGGCGATAATGGGTTACAATGCTTAGAATTAGAATTTTTGGAATTCTTTAGTATATTGAACCTAAAATTATTCATAAGCCATAAAATAACAATATATAAAAATAACTATATATCTTTCTACAGAATATGGCGGATTTAGATTTAGATATACGGAATTATACAATTAAGGACATGGAGAAGTTTTTCCAACTAAACTCCAATATAAAATACACTTCTGCTGATATTGAACTAAAAGAGATGGAAATTAGAGAAATGTTATTTAAAAGTGGACAAGTCGATAAAAAGCTAAAACGTGATTTAATTGAATTCTTAACTAAAGCAAAACAATGGCTAATTGCCGCAAAATGCGATTCTGTAAAACCAGCATCAACATTACCTAAAATTACACAATTAGACCGAACTGACCCTATTCCTCAAGTTGTGGGAGGTACTATTAATTCTCCTACATTTCAACTTGACCCCAATTTGCTAAGACAAAATGATTTACAACAACGACCCACTGTACCATTTGTTCATGCAATGACAAGCGAATATTTTTCTGGAAATATGAATCCGCTGGTTACAAGAACTATAACTAAATGTTTAACTATTGATACTCGTTTTCGCGATAATATTTCGACAACATCCAGTTCAGATATAACTCTTACTCTTCCCACTAAAATGACGAAAGTAGTTAGTATGCAATTAGCTTCTCTTGAAATGCCCTTCTCCATGTATGGTATTTCTAAAAGTTATGGAAACTATTTTTTAAATATGGAAATCACTTATACTCATAATGGAGTACCAGCTTCTCCTCTATCTGCTATTTTACAAATTGAAGAAGGAAATTATACTGCCTCCGATTTAATTCTTGCACTAAATAATTTAGCAATTGGTAAAGATGACCATGACCCATTTAAATATTTAGTTTTTTCAGCAGATTTAAATGCTAATGGCAGTGGAACTGGAAAGACAACTATTCAAATTAATACTACGGAGGCTACAAAAAAAGGTATTATAGTTACAAATCTTGCAATTGATAATTTGAAAAATATAAGTGGAAATGGAGATTCAACCACACAATATAATTCAAAATTAGGATGGAATTTAGGATTTACTCAACCAAAATATTCGGGACAAATTAAATATACATCTGAATCCATAATTAATCCCTCCATTTCGCGATATTTGTATTTAGCAATAGATGATTTCAATAATAATGTGAACAATCATTTTATAACCGCTTTCAATAAATCTATATTAAGCCCTAATATATTAGCAAGAATTGCAATAAAAGGCGATTTTTGCAAATGGATAATGGAAAATGACTATTCTGTGGTGAGTGAACCACGCAGATATTTTGGGCCAGTTGATATTCAACGATTGCGAATTCAACTTCTCGATGACCAAGGAAGATTAATGGATATGAATAATGCAAATTATTCATTTTGTTTGAATTTCAAAATACTCTATGATATTTAGCCATATACCCGTAATATTATAATCATTATTTTTTATGAATTATAACTCATAAAAAATATTAGTTCTTTCATAATTACATATAGTATTGTTGTAATATATAGTTATGAGTTTAGCGGTAACAACGCCATCGAAACTTATTTTAGTTGATAGCCGCATATTGCAAAGTAATCATTCATGGTTAACCCATTTAACAAACGATACAAAATATTTAGTTTATAATTTTTTGAATGATAGTAGAGAAGATTTACAAAATGCCATATCATCTTTTTCAGCCACATTTGATTCTATTGGAATATGTTTTTCAAATATTCCCGAAGCATCTACTTTTCAATTACTTCAATCAATGGAATCTTCTCCAGTAAACTCCATTTGTTCTGTCGATGATTGGTTATCTACAATACAATGGTTCGAATCTATTATACAAACAATCCAATGTTCTTCTATTGAATTCATTCCATTTAATATGCCTACTAATGGAGAAGATTGGACTTATATCACGAATTTATTGTCATCTTCTCTATCAATAGCCATCAACATATCTAATTCTGAATTGAATACCTTCATAGATATCAATATCACAAACCCATATGCAAAATTAATATTAGTGGATGACCGCGTTTCCGATATTGAAAATGGCATTCTTTCTTCTTTAACGGCTGATACTGCATATATTGTTTTTAATTGGCAAACAGATACTTTATCTATGATAAAAGAGAAGATTCAAGCATTTGGCATAAACTTCTCTCATGTATCTATTGCTCAACACGGAATGTTTGATTCTACTTATCGTTTATTTTCAGATATGGGCGAAGGAATATTGGAAGATGTGGAGAAGAATGACCCGAATTTGGATTCATGGGCAGATTATCGTTCTTTTTTAGATTGGTTAAAAACAACGTGTAACACACAGTTTTTCGATTTACTTGCTTGTTATATTTGGAATAATGATAATTGGAGATATATTATTCAAGGATTAAGAGAAGATATGTATATTCGTGCGTCAGTAGATATAACAGGGTCTGGTGGAAATTTCATATTAGAAAGTGATAATATAGATACAATAGGGATTTATTTTACGAGAGAAATATTAAAATATAAATATTCATTCCCAACGCCTCCATTAAGTACGCCAACCATATCAGGAATAGTAGGTTCATATAGAAAATATAAATTTAATTATTCGCAACTTGCACAAACTGAATATACTATTTTCGACTTCTCTTATGAATTATTTAAAAATGGTGTTTCTATTAGAAAACAAATATTTACTCCTTATGAGATTGGAGGTATTAGTTCTATACAATCCCAACTTATTAATGTTCCAACAATGGGAGGATTACCTTATACTATTGGAAAAATACAAATTGTAAAAACTGCTTCTTATAAACGCATGTACTTTTTAGTTACAATAAATGGTTCTTCTCAAAACCTTTCTTATTATAATTGGAATTCTTCTACTAATTCGTGGGATTTTTCTACAATATATACATTAACATCATTAAATGCCAATACATCTTGTTTTAAATTTACTTCTGATGGAACCCGCTGTGTTCTGGCTACTGCTCCGTCATCCTTTTTAGGTGCATACATGTATTATTTTGACTATAATTATTCAACTGGAAATATCACAACTACTTCTCCATTTTCGGTGATTGATAATATTAAATTTACAGGTTGTGATATTGCGGATGATAAATCACGTATATTTGCTTCATATAATGGAAATGGAGTAAATAATGGATTTTATTATTCAAGCGTGTTAAGTGGAAGTTATGTTACTCCTATAAAAAATGCATTAAGTATTGGAGAAATGAATGATATTATTTGTAATTCATCAGGTACTACAATTGTAACAACAATGTCTTCTCCTTCAAATGGATATGCGATATATGATTTAAGTGGTTCATCTTGGATAAATCGAAAATATATTGCTGGAACATATGATGTTCCAACTTCTCTTTGTTTTGTTGGAACACGCGCAGATAATATGATTATATCCACTGATTATTCTTCTCAAGATTCGTATTCTTTATTTTCATATTCATTAAAATATAATGATGCATCCTATAGTACTCCTGTTACTTTATCTAATACAAAAGGAACCTCATTCTCAACAACATGCACAAAAAATATTACATTTGATAATGATATCAGTGGAATATTTGTTACAATGGATGGCGACTCTAATTTATATTATACTACTCTCGATTATGTAACAAACTATACAACTTCTCCCACACTTCCAAATGGAACATATACTATTGCAAATTTAGATTGCGGAGCATATACTATGAAACTTACAGTAACTGCAATTGCGGTTACAGGAGGAGCATACAGTAGCAAAACATCCACTCTTACTACTTCAGTTACTGTGGTTGATGCGCCTTCGGCGCCCACGTTTACACAACTTAGTGTGGGCGGATTTAATAACACTATTAAAATGTATTATACAAAACCAGTTAGTGATGGGTCAAGTGCTATAATAAAATACCAATATTCACTCGATAATGGAACTACATTCAAAACAATGACAAATGCAACTGGAGCAAACATAACAACAGATGGTTCTTATACAATTAGTGATGCAAGTATTAATGCAGGAGGACAATATATTATGCAATTACGGGCTATTAATACAATTGGTCTCAGTGGAGAAATTGCAATTGATAGTAATTATGCTAATCCTGTTCCATATACATATCCAGACCCTCCGACTTTAACATTTGTAAAAGATGATAATACAACTGGATATACAATTTCTCCATTTACAAGTAATAATGGAGGTAGTGCAATTTTAGATTATAAATATACGGTTAGTGATAATTCATTTTCATTTTTTAATACGAGTGCGTCCCCAGTAGATTCATTTTTTACCCCAGATACGAATAAAACATATAGATATTATTCGTCAAATGCAGCGGGGTTATCACAAACATATACTGAATTATATGTACAATCGCCACCTTTACCTCCAAGCATGCGTGCTGATTCAAACAGTGCAAATAGCATAACTATTACATTTACAAGTCGCGGTACAGGTGTTAAATATATGTATTCGCTGGATAATATTATATACAATGATTTATCTTATGTTTCATCAGGTTCATTTACTATAAATAATGTAAATCCTGGTAATTATACCGTCTATTTCAAAGTATATAATGGATATGTAACATCATACCCAGCGCAATCATTAGTTACAGTATATGCTGCCCCAGAATCACCTTCTCCAATTTCATTAAATCCAACCTATCAAGGATTATCATTTTTATTTGGAGAATCAAATAGCAATAATAAAGCTATTACTAATTATAAATATTCATTGGATAATTCGCAATATGTGGATATAAGCAATATAACTACATTTGGAAATGTAACCGTAACAGGGACAAATTATACAACGCAACAATTGGGGTTATATAAATTATTTATTTTTAATACGAGTGGTACTTTTTCAGTATCAAATACAAAGGAATGTAATGTATTAATTGTAGGTGCAGGAGGTGCAGGAGGTACTACAAATGCTTCAAATCCGGTAAAAATTATAGGTGGAGGTGGAGGAGCAGGTGGTGTTGGTGTTGGAATGCATACTTTTAATCAAGGAATTCCATATAATATTACAGTAGGATTAGGAGGAAGTACAGATGGACAAAATAGTAGTATATCTGGAAGTGATGGGACAAATATAATTGCTACTGGAGGAACTGCTGCTACCAGTACTACAGGAGGTACATCAGGTACAGTCACTGGATTAGATGGAAGTATGAATGCATATGGAGGATTTAATGGAACAAGTATTTTTTCTAATTTATATTATAATGGAATAGTTTCTGCTTTTAATATAATAGGTGGAGGGGCAGGTGCATTATCATCTTCTTTTCCAAATTATACTTCTTATAATCTAACTAATTTTTCAAAAGGTTATGTTGGATTTCCATATTATTCGAAAGGAGGCAATGGTTATTTATGGCCTATTACTCAAAATACATATGGAAAAGGAGGAAATAGTAATTCTTATTATTCATCATACGTGTTATCTAATATTTCAGCTGGTTCAGGTAATGGTGGTAATGCAGGACAATTTGTTAATTTCAGTAGTAGAGCAGGAGAAGCTGGAAGTAGTGGTTGTGTTATTATTGCCATGTACAATCCACCGCAATTTACCATTTCTGCCCCAATTAATATTTCCACAAATGTATGGTTAAAATCCGCTAATATTGTTGGTGAATCCGCCATTGTTTCTTATCCAAATTATGTAACACCATATAATGTGAAATATCCACCTTTTATAACGAATATATTTCATGATGATAATGGAATATTAACAATTACTTATCAGGTTGGAGGTACAGAAGATTATCCTGCAACAACATTTTTATATTCTATAAATAGTACAGCATCTGGAGATTTTATTGATTTAAATACGGCAACACCTACCCCATTTACATTAACAAATGTAAATGAACCTGTTATAATTTATATGAAATCGCGTAATATATATGGTGATTCTGATATTACAAGTTGCACATCTTCTCTTGGTGAACCAACATTTGTTTTTGCAATAGCAGGAAACACAAATGCCCTTATTTCATTTATACCACCAACTTATGTGCAAAACCAAATCACAGGATATGTTTATTCAATTGATTATGGTCGTACATTTTATCCAGCTACAATAACAAATAATTCTTTTATAATTAATTCCTTGATATCAGAAACAACATATCAAGTATATCTTTGTGCAGTAAATTCGAATGGTTATGGCTCTATTGGAATTAGTAACCCATTTACGCCAATTAATGATATGTCATATTCTTATGTAATAAAAGATACATATATTATATTTAATATTACAGATTCTGTAGCAACAAGTTTTCTAATAACTATTAATGGAAATACACAAACATATTCGGTAACATTAAATAATTTATATTCATTTGGTGGTTTATTAAGTAGTAAAGAATATACTGCAACTATTACTTCATATAATGAAGTAGGATTGTTAAATACCCAAACAGTAACATTTAAAACTCTTCCTTCTCCGCCAGTAATAACAAACTGTACAGTAAATCCAATTGGAAGCGTACCAGCTACTGTTACTGTAACATTTAATGCATCAGTTGCAAGTCAATATCCAATTATAACATATAAGTATTCATTAGATGATATTGTATATACTGATATATCATTTAATGGAGGCATTCTTCAATTTGATGTAAAAAAGAACTTAAATTATATATTATATTTAAAAGCGAATAATGGATACAATGATTCAGATATATCTACTATAGATTTTACAGCTGGAAATCCACCATTAGGAGTTACTCCAGCATTACAGAATGTATCATGTAGAACTGCTAATACAATATATTTTGAAACTACAAATTATACCAGTGGCATAACATATCAGTATTCTATAGTTGGTAAAAATAGTAATAATACTTCTGTAACTATTGGTCCTACAACTATTACATTAAACCAAATTTCAGGTACCACTTATAGTGCAACTACGCCTTCAGTTCTTTCAACAATTACTACTAATCAAAATGTTACATTTAGATTGAGAGATAGTACTAATAAAATAACTACAAGTCAGTTAAATGTTCCTTTAATTGTAAATATAGACCCTACTGCTTCTACAGTTGTAAGTGGTACTGGTGTTCCAAAACAATTAAAAATAACATTTACTCCTCCTTCAGTTCCTCCTCCTAACTATAAATATAGATTAACAACTACTTCTCCTATATATGATATTTGTAATAATCAAATAACAACCAGTGGAAACAATAAAATATATTATATTACAAATGACCCAAGTATGGTGGTTGGAAGTACATATAATCCAATTATTTATGGTGCATCTGGACCATATACTGATTTGGTTACTGGTGTAACATATACAACCATGGGAACAGGTACTATATCTACAGGAAGTGCTATGGTATATGATATTCCATCAGCGCCAATTATTACAGATTCATCTGGTAAATCTTCTCAAATATGGATAAAATATAAAAATCCAACATCCAATGGAGCAAGTACTATTACACAATACAAATATCGATTTTATCCAACTTCTACCTACACAAATTTAACACTTAAACCTACATTAAATGTGGATGTATCTGAAAACATAACACTTTCAACAAGTATATTTACAAGCACAGACCCCAATTTGGTAGCATTTAAAGATACAAGTCTTCAGCCATTAGCAATATATATTGCTTGCGATAATTCGGCAGGAACAAGTCCTGATATGTCATACACATTTTCTTCTACAAACCGACCATATATAGCTCCTAATCCACCATCTTCTGTTACTTACACAGTTACAAACAATAAAATAAACTTTACAATAATCACACCTCAAAACAATGGAAAACCAATTACAAAATATACATATCAATTAACTCCCGTTTCTTTATCAGGAGATGTAATTGGAAGTTATACATATAATACACCATCTTCATTTCAAGTAGATATAAGTAGTAATAGTTTATATTCTTCTGTAAAATTATGGTCATATAGTGCTTCTGGTGGTTATTCAACAACAGCATATACTATGCCATCATTTTATACTCTACCAAATACACCTGCTGTAAATATTACATGGAGTCCAAATCGTGGAGGAAATCCGTATATAACTATATCATATACAAATGTTGAAGTAGGTTCAATTGGTATAAATAGCTATAAATATAAAATAAATTCAGGTGCCTATATAACAATACCTTCAAACCCCTATACAATTAATTCTGGAATTACATTAGGAAATACATATTCTATAAATGTTGCAGCAGTAGATAATAATAATAATTATTCTATACCATATTCACAAAATATTACCATATATGATACTCCAGATACACCAACTCTTGGTACACCTACCACAGATATTAATATTTTATATTTTCCATTTACAATACCCTCATATACTGGAGGATTCCCCATACAAAAATATACATATACCATAAAGAAATCAACTGGTGGAATAATAACAACAAATACATATGATAGCAGTAAAGGAATATATTTTGTAAATCCCCAAAATGAAATACAAATTAATCAACAAATATATTCTGGTTATCTATGGAATGTTAGTTCAATTAAATATTTTCAAATAATAAATACACAAACCACTAAAAAATGTTATTTATTGGCATTTTCATCACTTGATAATTATGGTATTCCACAAATGCTAACTCTTTCTTATTCTACTATTAATTCTCCACCTTCATGGGATACAACTCCTTTAAATATTACATCTTCTCTATCTTTATTTCCTACATCTGCATCATGTTTTAGATTATCTCATGATGAAAAATATTTAATAGTAGGGTGTAATGGCGGAACTTCTTTATATAAATATTCTTCTTCCAATTTTGCAACATTAACCCAAATTACTACTCCCAATCTCGTACATAATAAAATAGACATCTCCGATGATGGTTCAACCATTGTTTCAATCACAACAACTGGAGCTGGTTATTCAAAAAATGGTTCACAGTATGCATTAATTGATGCATCTAATCATATTGGTCTTACCCTATCAAGTGATGGAAGTAAATTTGCATGTTCCGATGGAACTGCAGTAAGAATATATGTATGGAATGGAACTACATTTTCTTTAAATCAAACTATATTATCACAAGAAAATATAGTAGACTTGAGATATACAATTGATTCTTCATATTTATTTACAAATAAGTATACTTATAGTGTATTTGATTCGAGTTCAAATCAATATTCATCTTTTAATAATATGACAGCATGTAAAAAAATAAATGATACCTTAGCAAATGATAATTTATATTATGGTGTTGCAATTGATGTAGATAGCTCTAATAACATATATGCAAGTAAAAATGGAAGTAATCTAACATCATGGATAATTAAATCTCCAACAAATACATTTTTAAATCCAATAAATTATCAATGTGCTGCAGATAGTAGTTATACTATTAGTTCATTTAAAACATATAATGGATATGCATATTCAAATGATACAAGTTTAAATGATGTATTTTATACACCTCTTCCATCAGGAATTGCATATGATTTATCTGGTACTGGAACTGGAATATTTACAATTACATTTAAGAGTAATTCAATTACTCAAATAGATGGTTATAAATATACATTAACCACCAGTGGTTCTTCTGACCAAGTAATACAAACACGAATAAGTTTGTTTAATATAATGTTAGTTGGTTCAACATATGTATTTTCATATAATATATCAAATACAATACCTGGAAACTACTATAAAATAACCTCATTACAAAGTTATAATACATACACTTATGGAACACCCAGTGTGCCAATGACAAATTATGTATATGTTTACTCTATACCAAGTGCACCACAATTTAATTGCATTAGTAATACATTAAGTTTTGATTTATCATTAAATCAATTATCAACAAGTAATGAATCAATTATCAAATACCAATATTCAATAGATAATGGGTTAACTTATAAAGATGCAAGCTATAATGGAAATTTAATTTTAAATACTGGAAGATATAATATTATAGACCCAAGTTTAAATTATGCAAATATATATAAAATACAATTACGAGCTGTTAGTTATAATCAAGTAAATGACATTTATGTAAATGGTATTTCTGGAATTGACTCAAGCTATATTACTATTTATAAAAAATCTGAATTAGTAACCGACCTCAGTTCAATTATGCAATATCAAAAATTTAATATTAATTTCTCGGAACCATCATTCTATGGAAGTTCATTAATTAAACAATATAAATATACAATTGATTCACTAAATGAAACTATAATTACTGCAAGTTCAGACAGTTATACTGACCAAACTAATATAATTAATGTTGCTGATTATAATGATGGAATAACAGCATGGACATCTAAAACATATGAAAATATACAAGTTATTGGAAATAGAGTATATATATTAACACATAATAGTAATGTAAGTGCAACTCCAAAACTATTATATTATACAAATACAAATGGAGTATGGAATCCTAATGTAAATAATATAGGAATATCATTGGAACCAAATACATCTCAGTTTAAATTTACAAGAAATAGTTTAAAATTAACATATACAACTTCTTCGTATTTAAATAAAACAATAATAGATAATACTAATAGTAATAATGATACTTATAGTCGTATAGGAAGAAATTTCTATGCAAATGGTTATTTATATATTATATGTTTTGATAAGAAACTTCGTAGATATGTAACTGATAATACTACTGGACTTATAAATACATCTTCATATACAACATATAATATAGGTTTAGGAATAGATGACTGTTTTTTTTATACAAATAACGGCACAATACTATACAGTAATAGCAATAATATTTATTCCACTAATACAGATTTTAATGCTCCAACATTATTATTAAGTAATGCAATTATGTATTATTCAAATATTGAAGATAAATTATATTATTTAAAAGATAATAAAGTATATTTATTTTCAAATAATCCTGTTAATTCATCATTATTTTCAGTTAGTCAATCTGGGATTGCTCCCTCTACAAAGAAAATTTTTGTATTTACTTTAAATGGAATAAATTTTTTTGGTTATCAAAAACCAGGAGGAACATCAAGTGATAATTCTACTTATTTATACTATCGTGCAAATAATAGTGATATTAGTAATAATGATGTTAATATTACATATACTGGTAGTTCTTATTTTTTAAAAGATATAATAGTATATGATACATATATTATTGCATTATTTGCATACAGTCCTGGGAGTACTGGTACATTTTTATCGAGTATTTATAAACTTTCTAACTTTAATATTACAACCCAAAAATTTATTGAAGAAAAATTATTTGACTACAATATGGCAGAGGCATTTCCTTCATATGCATTTATTTCTAAACATACAACATTAAATACTTATTATTTAACATATTATGGTAATAATAACTGGGTTCAAATTCAATATGCTCAATCTACTAATAATGTTTATTTATATGATACAACTACCAACGGTACATCTTCTATTTCTATAAATACACAAACACAAACTGAAATTAATTTTTTAAATATTGATATAACAAATATATACATTGCTTCATGTTATAAACAAGATGGATTATACAAAATATTATATTTTAACTATACAATTACTCCAATAAACGTAAATATTATCACACAACCCTCATATAACAAAATATATTCTGCTATTGCATTATCGCCTAATTCACAATATTTGTCAGTATCATATGCAAATTCAGATAATGTTACGCTAATTGATACATATAAATTTCAAAATTCCACATTTACTTATCAAAATACCTTTTATGTTGGATATAATACTCCAATTTATAGTATGCGTTATAATGATACTTCTACCATGTTATTTGCTGGTACAACTGGAACAAATATGTTTTTTAGTTGGTATGTTGATACAAATGGTTATTTAATTGGTTGTACCCCATACAATACAATAGATTATTATGGAAATTATTCACATCCATATCCAAACTCAATAGACCCTAATTTCGATAATTACAATGCATCTTATATAGTTTCTTCTGTTAGATACACATCTATTGATGTTTCTGGAAATTCTATTTATTTATTCCCCAATTGTGCAAATGTTACAAGCTCTATTACCCCATATGTTTTCCGCGTCGATTTAACTCCACATGATACCAGCTATTCATTCATATCTACTGGAAAAACAAATCTCGCCAAAAATAATGGTCAACCTTATGTTGTCAATATTAAAGCCATTAATTATGATAATATAGAATCAGATGTTGCTACTATTAATGCTTATGCATATGATGTTCCTATGCCGCCAACTTTCACCGTAACACCGTCTTATGAAAAAATACAAGTGAATTTTACTCGACCAATAGATGATGGTTCTAAAAATATTATTGGATATAAATATAAAGCAACCCCAACTTCTGGGACATCTATTACAGGAACCTATACATTACCAAATGGAACAGACCCCACTACTGGTACATTTACTATAACAGGTTGTACCGCTGGAACACCTTATGTAGTCGATATTTCAAGCATAAGTGCAGGACTTGATACAAATGGAGCTAATTTAATAAGCACATCTTCTCCATCTTCTGGTTCAGTAATACCTTATACATTGCCAAATCCTCCAACTGATGTAAGTATGATTCCTGTTATTGGAACAAATGAAATGAATATTAAATATACATATATTACAAATGATACACAAGACGCTGGATATACAACTATATTAGGTTATAAATATTCTCTTGATGGAACAACTTATATAGATGCTGCAAGTAATGACTTCAACATTGATTCATTCCAAAATATTTCATCTTTTATTCCAGAAGGGCAATATACTGTATATATTAAATCATATAATGCCGCAGGATTATCGCCAACTGCAAATACTTCGACAACTACAAATTATGGTGTTCCAATTAAACCTGATGGATATACTATTATTTCAACTGGTATTCTTATGTATATTGATATAAGCTTTCCCCCATTTAGTTCTGTCGATACAATCACAAGTTATAAGATTGGAGTAAGCGGAGAAGATTGGGGTGATATTGTATCTGTTTCAAATAATAATCCAGTCAATTATCAATTAAGTGCAAATATACCTGGGACTACAACCCGTAGATTATTCAGTACAATTGAAAATAGCAATACTATAAGATATTATAATGTAAAAATAATTGCAACAAATTCCCGTGGAAATTCTATTCCATTTATAGATACAAATTTTGTGAATGTATTAACTATTCCATCTGTTCCACAAAATACCCTATATACGCCAGGTTTGGGAGAAATTACTTTACAGTATGAAAAACCAAGTGATACTGGCGGAGGTACACCAGTTTGTTATTTATATTATTTGTCAAATACATATATTGATGAAACTTCAACTCCTATAAATGATATATCTTATTCACAAATACCTGCTGATAAATCAATCAAAACAATAAACAATGTAACTGAATTTATTGATGGAAGTTATACTATAACTTCTGCACAAGATAGTCATGTACAAATTGGTTACAATGTATACGTATATATGAAAGTAAAAATAAGAGATGGCGCAAATAATCCGATTTATGGCCAAACTTTATATCCAACAAGTGATGCTTCATATATTACTCCATATACCTATCCTCAGCCGCCTTCGGCGGCCTCCTTTGCTCCAACTACTGAAAGTGTAAGTTTTAATATTTCATTTGTTGATACATCCGCAAATAGAGGATATACGCCCCTTACTAACTACTCATATACATTAAGTGGAGGAATATATGATGGAACACCTAAAAATGACTTCAATATAGCTTCATCATATACAATTTCAGGCCTCTCATCCAGTACAATTTATACGCTTAAGTTATATTCAAAAAATGCTGCTGGGTATTCACAAACATCAAATATATATACATTTATTACAAAACCTATTGCTCCTACAATAACTGCTACTACTACTAACAAAGAAGAAATCAATATATCATTTAATACTACAGACACTAATATACAATCGTATACATATACTTTAACTGGTGCAAGTACAAAAACAGAAACAATTCCTGTATCTACTTCTTTCCCATACGCAATAACAGGACTAACCACTGGCACATATGATATATCAGGTATTGCCAATAATGGAACATGGGATTCTGATTCAACGCTTATAACTGGAATTCAAGTATTTACAAATCCATCTTCTCCAACAATAATTGATGCAAGTGCAGGATATAATAAAATATTAATTAAATTTTCGGAAAGTACTAATTCAGGAAATCGTGATATAAGTGGATACATATATACCGTAAAAGATACAAATAATGTGATTATTACTTCAGGTACTATATATGACAGTGGAGGAAATAAAGTAACTTCTCCCAACTCTTCTATATATTATACTATTTCAGAAGTAAGTGCTGGTGCAAGAATATTATCGTTAGAAGCAGTCAATATTGAAAACTTAACATCTGAACCAGTAACTTCGACCACATTACAAGTATATACAGTTCCCGACCCTCCAACATTTACAGAATTTCCTCAAGCAGGATACATGAATATTACATTTAAATTTGAAGCTCCATCAAATACTGGAAATACTCCTATTACAAATTATCTATATGCAATTCAAAAAGAATCATCTTCTATACAGCCATATAAAGTTATACCCTCTGCATCTGCAAATACTTTAATTACTATACCATCAAGTGACTTATCATATGGTTATCATTATACCATTTATTTAAAATCGCAAAACATAGCAGATATAAGTCCAACTGATGCATCAGCAACCACAGCAGGTGTAGTATATAATATTCCAAAATCACCAATTCAAGTAAGTTGTTCAGGAGAATTAGAGAAGATTACATTTACTTATTTGTCCCCTCTTGACGATGGTTCCAACAACATTATAAAATACCAATATTCTCTTAATAATAATTCATATATTGATATGTCCAAAAATAATGTTCTTATTGATACTGATGGAAGTTATACTATATATGCGAATCAGCCAAACCCGATTTTATATAATCAGACAAATACAGTAAAATTAGTGGCAGTGAATACAGCTGGTTCAGGTGATATACTAACAATGACTACAACCCCTGTTCCATATACATATCCTCCTGCACCAACCATAGGAACAATCACTACATCCGACCATAGTGCAAACATTACATTAATATATCCAACTAATAATAGTGGAAGAGACATAATATCATATGGATATTACAATTCATTAGGCGGTAGAAATACAACTAATGCGTCGTCTACTTCTGATGTTATTATGCAAATAACAGATTTAAGTAGTAGTTATAAATATAATTACTCATTTTTCTCAATGAATAGTGAAAATGTATATTCAAGTACAAACAGTGATGCAAGTTTCGTTACAAATCCATTACCGCCAATTATTAATTCCGTAACAGTACCATCTAAAAATAGTATTAATATTAGTCTTACTGCTCCAACTTATACTTATCAGAATGATTCATCATTTATACCGATACAAAAATATGTGTATCGCTTAATTGGAGATTCATCTACATTTACATATGAGGATTCAACTTTGCCTTCTTCTATTGCATTAAATTCTATCCCAGCAGGAAATTATAGTTTTGAAATTCAATCGAATAATGGAACCAAAGACTCTATTGTAAATTCATATCCTGATAATATCCGCGTATTTACAACCCCATCTTCTCCAACAATTAATTCAGCAACGGAAGGTTATAATAAAGTAACAATAACATTTACTCAAGATATATCAACATTAGGAACAGGAAATAGTACCATAAAAGAATTTCAATATACACTTTGGGGAAATAATTTAAATAATGGTTCTGTAAGTAAAACTGGAATAATATCCTACTCTACTACGTCATTTAACATATCAGGAACTGATGCAAGTACTTCCTTTGATATAACTGATGTCGATGCAGGCACAAATTATGCATTTAAAATTAAGACCATTAATATCGATAATGAAGTATCGATAGATGCACCTTTAAATGGAATAAGTGTTTATACTATACCAAATGCACCTACTTTTGTACAAGACCCAAGTGCTGGAAAAATGAAGATTACATTTTCATTTAATGCTCTTACTGCCCCATTAAATACAGGAAATTCACCAATAATACAATATGAATATGCAATACAAAGAGAAACCGATGCCAGTCAATCATATCAAATTATTCCTATAGCATCAGCTGGCTCAATAATTACAGTTCCATCTAATCAATTATCTTATAATTCAAAATATACAATTTATTTACGAGCAAAAAATCAAGCGGGCTATAGTTCAAATGTCTCATCTACTACATTAGATACAGTATATAGCACTCCATCTGTGCCAACTATTACGGATTGTTCAGGTCATTTAAATTCAATTACATTCAAATATACTGAACCAGATAACAGAGGCCGCATAGTAACATCATATATGTATTCATTAAATCATGGTCAATTTGTAGATATATATGGAGTTCCAAATCCACCAGGAACGTATACCATTACTAATCCTCCTGCAAATATTTTATATGGACAAATAAATGATATTAGTTGGGTTGCTATTAATGAAGGAGGAAGTGGAGAAGTTGCAAGCGCATTAACGACATATAATCCATATACATATCCACCTGCACCAACTCCTACTCTGAACACAGTAACTGATACAAATGTGACAATTAATTTGTCATATAATGGAGACGGTGGTAACGAAATAAATTACAATTTACAATATTACTATTATAATTTTATAGATTCTTATGGAAATGAATCTCAACTTCAGCCTATTGGAAATGCCCAAATAACATCTACTACAATTGGAGGATTAACTCCAAGCAAGCATTATTATTTGAAGTTTTATTCCAAAAATTCGCTTGGTGTATTATCTAATATTCCATCTTCATTTGATTTTATTACTCGTCCATCTGAACCTACCCCCACTATAACAACTCCAATAAAAAATCAAATTTCTTTTCAATATAGTTTGCCACCATCTTATGAAGTTCCTCTCACAAAATATAAATATTACATTACAAATGACATAAGTGGAGAAGTAATTGCAACAAATTCCACTATTGACATTCCCATACTTATTCCAGCAGGAAATTATACATTTAAAATGCAAGTATATAATGGAACATGGTACTCTAATGAATATTCTTCTCCAACTGAAATTGCAGTATATGGCGTACCATCCGCACCAACTATACAATCTTTTACTGCAAGTTATGAAAGTGTAGATTTTACCATAAATCCTCCATCAAATAATGGAAATAGTACATTATCCGAATATCAATATGCATTAACAACAGGAGAAGTTCCATTAGATTCATCTTATATTTCCATTGGATTAAATTTAATAAATAATATGCCATCTACTGCAGGAAATTCAGTATATTTATATGTTCGTTCAAAAAATCAAGCAGGTGAAGTTTCAACCCATACAAAATCATCTGAAACCATAATAGCATATACATTGCCAACTATTACAAGTATTACATTAACCCGCGACACTACAACGGAATTTTCTCCAAAAATAAGCGTTACATTTATAGCAGATAATAATAGTGGATATACTCCTACAACTGCATATAAATATTCAGTAAATGGAAGTTCATATACAACATTACCTGATACAACTACACGAAACTTCTCGATTAATAGTAGTCCAGATACATTTTATGATATATCAATGGTTGCAGTTAATATTGCTGGTCAATCTTCTCCAATTCATGAAACAATAACACAATATAAAGTTCCTGACCCGCCATCATTTAATGGAAGTACAATAGGAGGATATAATAAAATAACATTTTCATTCAATTCTTCTCCTGTTGACCCCAATACACAAATACCTGTAGTAAAATATCAATACAGTATTAATGGAGGCTCTTCATATACTGATATATCTAATGGTAATTATATATTAAGTGGAACATATGAGATATTAAATAATATTACTGCAGGAAATTATTATACAGTTCAATTGCGAGCAATGAATAATGTTGGATATTCTTCTCCAGTAATAGATGCAGTAAGTGTATTAGTATATACTGTTCCGAACGCTCCTGCAAGTATTACTGTAACAGCCTCTTTTGAATCTATTGATGTTACCTATGTTGCTCCTCTTCTCGATGGGTCAAATACGATATATAAATACCAATATGTATTACAAGAATCAACTATATTATCTTCTCCTCCAGATGCATCTTATGTAGATACAAATACTACTGGGTATTTTCATGTTCCAGTTGTTCCAACTATAGGATTATCCTATAATGTATATTTACGAGCTGTAAATCAAGCGGGTACAGGAGCATCTATCAAATCAAGCAATGTTACTCCATATACATATCCTCAACCGCCAATAATAACAATAACTAATATAACTTATAATACAATTTCTTATCTTTTAACAGAACCTACCAATACTGGATATACTAATATTACTGGTTATTATTACAAAGAAAATTTATCTGATACAAATTATATTAATATTAATACAGGCTCTAATATCATATCTTCTCTTCATGACAGTACAAGTTATCATTATTATGTATATTCAAAAAATGCAGCAGGATATTCACAAACATATACAGATTTAATTTTTAATACATTACCATCTTCTCCAACAATTACAGTAACAACTAATTATCCAAATCAAATAAATGTATTATGTACATATCCTTCTTCTGACAATCAAATTCCAATACAAAAATTCCGTTTTGAAGTATGGACAATTAATATATATTCACAAGTTCTAATAAATAAAATATATGATTCTTCTTTTTCTATAAATGAAGAAAATACATATTTATTAACATCTATTCCACAATATGCAACATATACTTTGAGAGCATATTCATATAATGGAATCAATGAATCCACATTTTCACAAAAAAAACTTATCAATGTATTTACATATCCTTCTCCACCAACTCTTGGAACACTAACCGCAGGAAAAGAAAACGTTACGTTTACATTTACACCATTATCAACAAGCGGAGGTCGCAATGTTACAAAATACAAATATTCCACCGATAATTTTATCACTACTTCTTATGAAATAATTACTTCTCCTGTAACATTTGCTGCTACTCCAGGTAGTCCAGTCAATGTATGGATAAAATCAGTCAATGAATTAGGGTTTGAATCAACTACTGCAAATAAATTCCCCGATGCCAGTGCAGTTATACCTTATACAAATCCAAATTCGCCAACTATAACAAGTATTACTCCAACATATGTAGATGGAAAAAATACATTTATTATAAATTATACCGCAGGGTCTAATGGATATAGTCCCATTACAAATTATTATTATTCCACCGATAATGGCACAACATATACAGCGATGAATGTTACCACAGATGGAGCATATACCATACCAGTTTCGTTTAATTTAGGAACTACATATTATTTTTCTATAAAATCCGAAAACATCGCTGGAATGTCTCAACCTAGCAACGTCCTCGCATCAGAATCATTTAATATTCCTTCTTTGCCATATATATTGTCCCTTTTTGGGGGATATGAAGAAATTTTATTCAAATTTTCAGAACCTGATTCCAGTGGGGGAACACCAATTATTAAATATCAGTATTCGATTTCAGGAGATACAACAATATCTTCTCGAGAAGATATTACTACAACAGGTGGTCAATATCAAATGAGTGGAGATTATATAATACATTCAGTTATACCAGGAAATAATTATTATCTTTATTTATATGCGGTCAATATAGTTGGTTCATCTTCTCCACAAATAAGCCAATATTCTGTTTTTGCCTATACAAAACCAAATACACCATCTATTAATACAATAACTACTTCAACAACTACTTCAATAATTAATATAAATGCTCCAAATAGTTTTCAAGAAGAAGGTTATTCAACCATTACGGATTATTCATATCGAGAAGATGGAACCCTACAATGGACAAATGTGCCATATACCAGTGGAGATAGAAATATAATAATATCTTCTCTATTACCAAGTAAAACATATACATATAACATTGCAGCAAAAAATATAGCCGATTATTCTATTTCAACAAATGCTACATTTACAACAAATCCTTCTTCTCCACTAATAACAAATGTAACAGCTGGATATGAAAATATTAGTTTTACATTTATTGCATCAACAACAAATGGAAGTAATTTATTAAAACATTCGGTTGCTATTCGTGATACAGCCACAAATCAAATAAGTAATTATGTGGACATGTTATCTTCTCAACAATATATCATAAATAGCGGAACATTTGTAATTGATAATTCAATAATCCCATCATTAACAGTTGGTCATACATATACTTTATTATTAAAATGCACCAATGTAGATGGAAAAGAATCTGAAGTTACTGAAAGTACAAGTACTGCAAAACCATATACTCTTCCAGCAACACCAGATATTACAGTAATGCAAATAACTGCAACCACACTTACATTCAAAATAAGTTCATTATCAGATACCAGCGGAGGATATACTCCTATTTTACATTACTATTATTATCATAAGGGAATACAATATACATGCACACCAGATACAAATATAATAATAACAGATTTATCTTCCAGTACCATATATTCCATAGGAAGAAGTGCAACAAATGCGGCTGGAGATAGCAATACACAATCAATTAATGTTACAACTAATCCAGCAAAACCACATTTTGATTTGGTATCACCAAAAACTGAATCATTAGAAATAAGTTATTCATTGGAAAATCAATTGAATGAAGGTTTGGCAGATAGTAGTGGATTATATTATTCTTACTCAACTAATGGAAATACTTATACTGGAGAAGCATATGTTCCAAATTCAATGACAAATAATAATGGAACATTTACTATATCTTCTCTAATAGCTGGAACACCTTATTATATTCGTCTTATTAAAAGATTACAAAATGGTCAATATTCTGAAACAGCTACATATTATAATTCGGCCATTTATCCATATACATTTGCAAATTCTCCTACGATTACACAAATCTATGCATTAACCACCACTTCTTTACATGTCGATTTTACTTCTCCATCAACATCATCTGATAAGGGATACACTGATGTAAATTATTACAAATATTCTATAAATGATATTCCAATAACTGCGCAAATAAATACAAACGATACATCATTTAATATTACGGGGTTATCTGCAGGAACAAGTTATTCTATAAAAATGCTTACAAATAATACAGCAGGTGATTCGGGATATTCTTCTCCAACAATTGGATACACATTGCCAAATTATCCTGATATTATTTCATGCGACGCATGTGGAAATAAAACCATTCGTGTAACATATCAAGCACCAACCAATGGTGATATATCAATTGATTCATATAGCTATGCATTAGATAGTTCAGCATCTGGTAACTTCTCTACCATGGGTTCTTCTCCATTTGATATTACAGGATTAATTGCTGGACATATTTATACTTTATATTTCCGTTCAACAAATAGAGAAGGCAATTCAATAATATATACCTATCCATCAACTATAGAACCATATACACTTCCTAATCCCCCCATTTTTAATTCTTTGACACAATATGGAATAAACACATTACAAATAACATTTACTGCAGCAACCATTAATTCATATCAACCTGTAGATTATTATTATTATTTGGCTACAAGCACACAAGGCGATATCAGTGGAATCATTACTCCAACCACATATAATATTCAAGGATTAACTGCAGGTATAGATTATACAGTAACTCTTTATTCAGTAAATGGTGCAGGACAAACAGCAAGTGCAAATACAAGAACATTAATGCCTTATAAATTGCCATTATCTCCAAATATAAAGAGTATTACACCTGGATATGAAAAAATAGATGTAAGTATAAATACTCCATCAAGAGAAGAAGAAGGATATGATATATATGGTATTCAACGATATGAATATACATTTGATGGAGGAAACACATATAATACACTTAATAATAATGAAATTGTTGGTTTAATTGCAGGTCAAACATATAATATTAAAATACGTGCAGTAAATAATGCGGGAGATTCTTCTTGGTCAATCTTATACCAAATAATACCATATACAAAACCAAATGACCCAATATTTACAATACAGTCTACTTCTACCACTACAATTACAGTTATATATACACCACATAGTAATTACTCAGCAAGTGCTGGTTTCACAACGGATATAAGTTATGAATATTTCATAAACAATGGAGGTCAATATATAACAGCGCCATCTTCTCCATTTATAATTTCAGGGTTAACACCATCACAACAATATACGATTCGTATGAGGGCATTAAACGCTGCTGATTATTCTTCTGGTAATGAAAATCCTAAAACACCAACCACTATATCAACTTCTCCATTAATAACAAGCGCAACAGGACAAACAAATAGTATTATAATAACCTATAAACCATCTTTACTTAATGGAACTTCTCCAATAACAAATTATAGATTTACACTTATTCAAAATTCAACACAAAATGCTACTATATATGATATAGCGGGAGGCGCCGAAGGCGCCGTAAACATAAATGGTGATTATACATATACTATTTCAGGAATAAATGCTACTTTATATACATTAAAATTAAAAACATTAAATGATTCTGGAAGTTATTCTCAAGAAACACAATATTCATCCAATATATCAGTATATACATATCCATCTTCTCCCATAATAAATAATATAACATCTTCTACAAATAGTATTACCCTATATTTTTCTGCTTCATCATATGATGGAAACTCTTCTCCTCTTACATACTGGTATTCTCTGGATACAGATACATTAAATATTGATACCACGTCAAAAAATATAATGGCAAATCCATCCCCAGTATATGATAATAATACGGGATTATATAGTTATACATTGACAAATCTTACAAAATATACACCATATTATACAACAGTATATGCGAAAAATGCAGCAGGGTTATATTCTGCATTAGAACATCCAAAAATAGTATATTTGGATGGAACAGGAAATACACCTACATCAGATATATCTACAAATACATTACCAGAGACAACTTCTCCTATATTCCCAAATACAACACTAACTGCAACCCCATATAGAAATAGTGCAAAATTAGCATTCTCTATTCCAACTAATACAGGATTTACAGGATACAAATATAAAATTAAAAATGTAACAAATAATTCACTTATAATAGATTCTTCTTTTTCATCTCCTATTCAGCCAATAGTTATTTCAGATTTATCAGCTGGAACTCCAATATATGTAGAGTTAACCGCCTATAATTCATTTGGTAATTCAATAACAATAACATCAAATACCGTAACACCCTATCAACCACCAGATAAAATTCCATCCATTACAGTTACCCCCGTATCTACTATAGATACCAGTTATCAGGTAAGTTTTACACATCCAACATTTGATGGAGGGTCTCCTATTACAAATTATTATTACAAGTTAAATAGCTCAAATACATATACTTCATTATCTCCCTCTTCCAGTAATTTTACAATTAATACAACAGATAATAATGCGGTTTTAATAACGATGTATGCATCTAATAATGCAGGAGATTCTCCCATGACAATGCAAACACTGGGCGAACGAACTGTTCCTAATTCTCCTACTGTCAGTTTAGTTCCAGTTACAGATGGATTACAAATTACAATAACAAAACCAGCAAATGATGGAAATGCACCAATCACAGGATATAAATTTTCAATTAATAATCAGACATTTGATACGAATGGAAATATTTATTATGATTTACATAGTACAGATAGTATAACATTTACACTTTTTAATGGAAATATTTTAACAGATATAAATGGCAACCAACGAACAATAAATATAGTAACAAGTGTATTATATACAGTTTATGCAATAGCAACAAATAGATTAGGCGATTCTACACCAGGAAGTGCATCATCTTATTCATTCGGAACACCTAACCCGCCAAAAATAGGAAATATTAGTTATGTTGAAAATGCAGTATTAATATATTTTAGTGAAGGAGATACAAATGGAAGCACAACTCAAGGAATTAAATATTCCATAAATAACCAACCATATACATACATTGCAACTAATAATTTGGCGAGTATATCTCCTATTATAATATATACTTCTACAAATGTAGATTTTACAATAAATATGATAACAGTATCAAATAATGGAGATTCTGAGCCAGCCATTTCAAATGTGGTGAATATACCAGACCCTAATTCATCTAATGTGTTGCAAACGATTTCTTCTGGAGATAAAACAGATACCCTCAGTACAATTAGTTCAGTAACAGATATTTTAGAATCAACCGCAAAAACAATTAGTTCAGATACAAATACAAATATAATAAAATTAGTAAATATGATACAAGATAGTACTTCTACTGTTTCAGGAGAAGGTTCATTGCGCAGTGTTCCGTTAAGTGATAACATAAACGCGCCAATTTTATATCCAAATAAAGCAACATTTTTAGTTCGTAATTTTTATAAAAGACGTCAAAATAAAAAATAAATAGAGAAGATATGCAATTATTTTATTTCATTACAATCAAATAAAATAAATATTGTGAAAATAAAACATAATTATAAATATATTCTTGAACATAAAAAATAAATGGTTTCTTGTTGTTTTTGAATAATTTCTTTTAATTCTTTTATTTCTTCTTCATGTTTTTCTGTTTTCTCAATCACTTCTTTTAATCCTTTCCATAAATAGGGTGTCATTTTTCCGTAATCAATTGTATAATATAATGGATTTCCATTAGAATCAATTGGGTCTCGCATTTCATTAAAATATTCATTACGCAAATTAGGATAAACATCAAATAATTGCTGCGCAATAAATCCATAATCTGCTTGATTATTACCACACCAAATATATTCTGCTGGAACAACTAATTTTATATTATCCCATTGTGGTTCCATTTCTCGAATATTGGTTTTAAGACGTTGGTCTGAAGTAGCATTATACCCAGTTGCTTGTATTTTTCCAGAAACATCCAACGCATAACCTCCTGTTCCTGTATTTATTTTTCCTATTCCAAGATTATTATTAATATATACATTTGTTCCAAATGAAGCATCTGCTGAAACTTGAATATTTCCATTTATTTGAAGTGAATAATTTGTATAGGATGTTCCTCCTATAACTGCTTTATTTTTAACAGATAAATTGTTATTAATGGTGGTATCTGTAGTAACAAATAGGCCTTTATTAAATGAAACATCTCCAGAAGCATATAATCGACTATAAAAAGAAGCGTCGCTGGCTACTTTAAACGTACTATTAAGAGAAGTATCTTTATTTATAATTATTTTATTAAAAGTAGCTTCTCCAGAAGCATATAATCGACTATAAAAAGAAGCGTCACTGGCTACTTTAAACGTACTATTAAGAGAAGTATCTGCATTTACTATTATTTTATTAAAAGTAGCTTCTCCAGAAGCATATAATCGACTATAAAAAGAAGCATCACTCTGTACTCTGAATGTTTTATTAAAAGAAGCATCAATATTTGCAATTATCTTATTAAAGGTAGCTTCTCCAGAAGCATATAATCGACTATAAAAAGAAGCATCACTGGCTACCTTAAATGTACTGTTGAGAGATGTATCTGCATTTGCTATTATTTTATTAAAGGTAGAATCACCAGAAGCATATAATCGACTATAAAAAGAAGCGTCGCTGGCTACTTTAAACGTACTATTAAGAGAAGTATCTTTATTTATAATTATCTTATTAAAAGTAGCTTCTCCAGAAGCATATAAGCGACTAAAAAAAGAAGCATCGCTTGCTACCTTAAATGTACTATTGAGAGATGTATCTGCATTTGCTATTATTTTATTAAAGGTAGAATCACCAGAAGCATATAATCTACTAAAAAAAGAAGCATCACTGGCTACCTTAAATGTACTATTGAGAGATGTATCTGCATTTGCTATTATCTTATTAAAAGTGGCTTCTCCAGAAGCATATAAGCGACTAAAAAAAGAAGCATCACTCTGTACTCTAAACGTACTATTAAGAGAAGTATCTTTATTTACAATTATATTATTAAAAGTGGCGTCACCAGAAGCATATAAGCGACTAAAAAAAGAAGCATCACTCTGTACTCTAAACGTACTATTAAGAGAAGTATCTTTATTTATAATTATCTTATTAAAAGTGGCGTCACCAGAAGCATATAAGCGACTAAAAAAAGAAGCATCACTCTGTACTCGGAATGTTTTATTCAAGGAAGCATCGGTATTTACAATTATATTGTTAAAAGTAGAATCACCAGAAGCATATAATCTACTAAAAAAAGAAGCGTCACTTTGTACTCTAAAAGTACTATTAAGAGAAGTATCTTTATTTACAATTATATTATTAAAAGTGGCGTCACCAGAAGCATATAAGCGACTAAAAAAAGAAGCATCACTTTGTACTCTGAACGTTTTATTGAAGGATGCATCAATATTTGAAATTATTTTATTAAAGGTGGCATCCCCAGACGCGTATAATCTACTAAAAAAAGAAGCGTCACTTTGTACTCTAAAAGTACTATTAAGAGAAGTATCTTTATTTACAATTATATTGTTAAAAGTAGAATCACCAGAAGCATATAAGCGACTATAAAAAGAAGCATCACTGGCTACCTTAAATGTACTATTGAGAGATGTATCTGCATTTGCTATTATTTTATTAAAGGTAGAATCACCAGAAGCATATAAACGACTATAAAAAGAAGCATCACTGGCTACCTTAAATGTACTATTGAGAGATGTATCTGCATTTACAATTATCTTGTTAAAAGTAGCTTCTCCAGAAGCGTATAACCTACTATAAAAAGAAGCATCGCTTGCAACTCGGAATGTGCTATTAAGAGAAGTATCTCCTCCAACAAATAATCTCTGGTTAAGAGAAGTATCGCCAACTACAAATAATCCTTTATTAAACGACACATCACCTGATGCATATAACCTACTATAAAAAGAAGCATCACTATAAACATAGGTTTCTCCATAAAATGTATTTGTTCCAGTAAAAATAGAATCAGGACGAATAGGGGAATATTTACATGAAAATATTTGTGTGTTAACATTTGCGGTTAAAGCCCCATTATAACCAAATGTAAAATTCGAGCTCTTAGGTATTGAAGTTAAATATGTAGTTATAGCACATATAGATTCATTTGTTATATTATTATAAATAAATTTATTAAAAGAAATATCCAAAGAAATTGTTGTGTTTTTTAATGTAATTGTATTTGTAAATATAGAACTTCCAATATGAGAATATATAAATGTATAGTATCCTGGAGTTGAATTATCAATTTGCGTTGTAAATTGTTTTGAATCGCTCGTTGTTAACCCAAATGCTGTTGTAGTGCCACCAAAAACAGTGTTACCTCCTATTGAATATGCATTAGTGCTATTTGATGTAATTAAAAATAAATTTTCTCCAGAATAAGTATTTATTCCTCCTGTAGCATTTAATTTATTATAAATAGTAACTCCTCCGCTGTTGTCCCACCATAATTGTTTATTATTATTTGATGTTAATAAACCACCTTTATCGCCATTTAATAATATTCCATCTAAAGTTACAATTGAACCCGAAGGCATATATTGGTTGTCATATTTTAAACTATGTTTACCATCTTTAGATAAATATAAAGTATTGTTTAAATTAAAAGATATATCTCCACTTATACCTATACTTCCATTCATTAAAAGAAGTTTATTTATTGTTGCCTGTGTACTAATTGTTAATTTATTTGCAGATATATCTCCTGTAGCAGTTATATTATTTCTGGCATAAACATTATTACCAGAAAAATCACCAATAGCATTTACTCCTCCTCTTGCATTAAAATTATTACCAGAAACATCACCACTCGCATTTACTCCTCCTCTTGCATTAAAATTATTACCAGAAACATCTCCAATAGCGTTGACCCCTCCTCTTGCATTAATATTATTTCCAGAAATATCACCAATAGCATTTACTCCTCCTCTTGCATTAATATTATTACCAGAAACATCACCAATAACATTTACAGCACCACTTGCATTAATATTTACTATAGAAATATTCCCATTACCATAATAATTATTAGCAGAGATATCTCCTTTAGAATATAAATTATTTTGTAAAAAACAATTATTTCCAGAAATATCACCAGATATATCCAGCAAACCATTCACTCCAGTTTTTCCAAAAACATAAAATGAATAATCTTTATATTGGCCACTTGAATCGCTATTTATAACGCCCCAACTTGAATCAATAACTGAATAATCCAAATAATCATAATTTTTCGTAAAACTATAATATATTTCTTTTATTTTATTTGAATCACTACCACTACTTTTACCTAACAAATAAATAACTCTATCAGATACTATTAATTCTTTCATATCAAATGAATATGGTGAACCAGAAATATTAATACGTGTTGATAATGAAAAGTTATAATTACCAGTATAAGACATATAATAAAGAGAAGTATTACTGCCAACACTGCCAACACATATTCCAATATATAAATTATTTTGGCTGTTATTAAATGTTAATCCTATCGCAGTTACATTTGCACTTGCATTTAGTACATTTATACTTGTTATTTTTGTAGGAGTTCCAAAAGTATAAATATAGTTTGTATTAGTTGGTGTCATTAATATGGAATACACATTTACTGAATTATCTATCACAGTTGCATAACAAATACATGTTCCATCATCCGAAATAGAAATACAATTAATACTTCCATCAATACCAGTATTAATAGAATAACTCATATCATTATTCATATATGTCTGTTGTTGATAAGCAAAATAATATATTTTACTTTGTGTGCAAACTGCCATTTTACTTGAAAAATAATCTTGTTTGCAATCAATTAATGCTCCATCAAATATTTTATTGGGTGTAGCATTTTTCCCTATATCACATTCATATAAAGGATATGTATTTCCGCTTGATTCGATAAATACTATTTTACCAGTTCTATATGAAACTTTTGTAATTACATTTGGTCTATTTACATAATACACATCTTTGTCGCTTAAAAAATATGCATTTTCGCCAGATGGACTTAATGCATAAATCTTTGTTCCAGAGTCAGATGATACAGAAGCAGCAAGTGTAGTATCATTTAAACTAAAACTAACTAAATTAATGTATGAACTATCAGAATATGTTTTAACTTTATTGTCAGAAATTGTTAAGATTGTACCTATTAAATTACGTTTTATTGCTGATATTTTCGTATAGGAATTTAAATCTTGTTCAACATCGACAGTTCCAGTTGTTTGAATATTATTTACGTATAAATTTTGACAAGAATAATCGCCATTATTTTTTGTATTAGTTGTTATAGTTGAATTAGTGTTAGTAAATTTTCCAACAACGTTTAATGAGCCATAAATAATTCCATCATGATTTACTTTTAAACTGTCCATAGTTATTTGTTTTCCAATTATATTACCAGCTGCGGTTACATTTCCGACCACATTTATGTTTTCAGTTACGCTTATCGAAGAAGAATCTATATTTTGTAAATGTGCGTTTTTTAAATAAGTATTTCCACTATCTAAGTATAATTTACTTGTTTGACTTCCCACATGAATATTTGATACCGAATTATCTAATAAAGTAAATGTATTTATAGATGCATCTATTCTTCCTCCATTTACAAGTAAATTTCCACCCAAATTAATATTTCCTGAAATATCCACTGACCCATCAATAGTTAATAAAGTAGACTTTTTATAAAGAGTTGGTAAATACGCATAAAAAATTTTACTTATTCCGCGCATGGCAGGATTAGAATAACTATATGTGGCATATTTTCTAAAAAATAATATAGATGATGGAGAAGTTACCATATGACTAATAAATGAAATACCGCTTTTTAATAAAGAAGCTGTTCCGCCTCCATCCAAATCTAAATCACCTAATTTTCTCCAACTGCTATAAGGAGAAGTTGAATAATAAGCATCATTAGATGCTGTAATTGCTATTAATGCATCTGATGAAACAAATTCAACATTAATTATAGCAGATGGAATTTGAGAAGATATAATATTTACAGGTGTTAGTTGGGAAGAATATTCCGTAGGTCTTGCTATAATTTCATGAGAATAAGTTTCTGAATTATATGCTAATGATAATATTGTACCTGAACATTCTTTTACACATACTATCTTATAATTATCCGTATGATTAATAAATAAAAAACCTGCAATTCCATTATGTACATATAAATAACTACTATTATAAATATACATGTTATTACCATATCCTACCATTTTACTGGTACTACTTGAATTAACAGAAGAAGGGATGTAATTATCATTATTATATATTAATTTATTATTTTCTAATACGTATAAAGTTGAATTAGTATAATATATTCCATTGATATTGGTATATAAAATATTGCTACTACCATATGTTAAAATAGATGTCCAATTAGTTCCATTATCATATGAAGTATAAATTCTTCTTTGAGTTGTTAAATAAATATGAGTATCGTCAATATACCCATATTGCAATACTTGTGTAGTATCATCTCCTGCATTTGATAGGGGGGTTAAACTCCATGTTTTACCACCATTTGATGTATATAAATATTGTAATGTTATATTTTGACCACTAATTAATTCTCCACTAATAGTATAAGGACTTCCAAATGCTATCATTATATTTGGATTAGTTTGATGACGAATTACATTTGTAATTTCAAATGAAACTGTAGTAATTAAAGAAATCTCTTGGTCAGTTATTTTAGTTGTTCCATTAAAATGAAATGTATAACTGTTGTCTACCGCATTTCTATTAAATGAAATATTATTTTTATTATATAAATTATCCACATTTTTATACATATTAATGGCAGGATAATATAATCCACTTGCATCATGTAGTCCAATGCTTCCGACAGAATTAGATGCATCAACTGCACCGCTTTGGATTAACAATCCTTTTCCATTATGATTCACAATATTTAAATTTGCATAAGACATATCTGGTGCTGCTACTAATGTTAGAACATCTTCTTCTCCATTATCGCCATAAATAGCCATTTTTTCTCCAAATAAATTGGTGTTATTTTTATTTGAAGAAATGATAGTATTGGCATTTACATACAATGAAGATGAGTCAATATAAGAACCATTTTGTTGCAATTCTATACGAAATAAATTATTATTAGCCTTATTATATAACTTAATCGATAAATCAGATGAATCTAAAATAATTTCATTCATTGATTTATCCACTATTGATTGACTGCTATTAGTAAACTTTGAAGAAGAAGTTATTCTAAATAAATCAGTATTTGACATATCAATAACATTAGAACTATCCGAAACCAAATATGCATTATTTTTCCTTAAATATACTTTTTTGGGAAATAAAACATCACTATTTACATTTAATCCATCATTTACAGTTAATATTCCATTTTTTATAACAACATCTCCAGATACACTTAACCCACCATATAATTCGGTAGCTTTCATAACATATAAATTATTTGAACCAACAATATTGTTATAAACGTAATTATTGTAAGAAAACACATTTGCATCAAACTGTGCATCATTCGATACATGTAAATTACCAGAAATGTCAAACGTTCCATTATATGCATTTCTCAACGTAAATGTATCTGTTGTTATACTGTGAGCAATAACATTATTATGGTTATCATGTTTATACATTCCTCCATATTTTTTTCCTGCAAACATTATGAACCGTCTAATATAAAATGTAGGTATACTTTATTCATCCATATCACGCAAAAGTGTGAGATGGATATTGCTAAATTCATATGTATTATTTTGTTGATGCGCGACTTCGTCGCGCGCTCATTTGACGCTTATTTGTTTTCTGTGTTTTGCATTTTTTCCCACATTTTGCATGACATTTCATTGCATATTTACGAACTTCGGGCAATTCATGGAGAAGTTTCTTAATCATATCTTTATAAAATGGGCGATATTCGCGATTTCGTTTCCACAATTCATCTTCACTGAACCAATCAATTCGTATCTTCTCAAATAACTTGGTATCATTAAGAAGTGTTTTATCCATTCTATCCCATAAAAAATAATGATTATTATTGTAATACGTAGGCAAGTTTTCATCATAAGGAAAATAAACAATGTGCATATTATAGACTTTATTCGGGTCGCTTTCATGTTTGCAAACAATTCGATGAAATTTATATTTTTTCACATGTGCACGAATTTGAGAAGGATTCCCTAAAAACCCTGTTAATTCCTCGCTTCCTTCTCTAATGGCGGTATCTAAAGGATGTTCCCCATTTTCGATTCCTCCTCCAAAATCGGAGAAACCACTTGCGCTATCTTCTTTCGGATTTTCTTTTCCAAATAAAAAATACAGTTTGTTATTATAAACTGCCACGGGTAAAATACTTGAACCAGGCATTATATAAATTTACATTAGAATATACTGGCGACTCATTTTTTTCTTATAAAATCACACAAATACATTCATAAATTCAGCTACTGGATTTCTGCACATGGGACATTTATTTGTTTTTATTTTATTTAATTGACTGCAATTATTACACATAACTAAATGTTTACATGGTAAACACAATACATTTGATGGGTTTGTTAAACAAATACAACATGTCTTATTATTAAATTCTTCAAAAGGATTTTCTGTTGGAGGAGATTCAGTAGAAGATTTCGCATCTTCTCTTGTATCTCGTTTAATAATATTTAAAGCTGCCGTAGATTGAGAAGAAACCATCGTATTTGTAACATTTGATTTACGAACATTTATTCTTCTCGTATTTTGATTAATGGTTGGTTCTTCGCCTAATTGTTCATAAGAACGAGGAGTTATTGGATATTGTTCCATTAATGTTCTTACATTTGGCAAATTCTGATAAAATTCAATCACAAGTGGATTCGCTTTTACTTTTGCGGGATTAAAAGAGGAAATAAATAAACCGTCTAAATTACGTATACGAGATAGCGCAACATATGTTTGTCCATATTCGAATATTCCACTTCCTATATCAATATCCGCTAACTGCATTGATGCACCCTGTATTTTATGAACAGTAACTGCCCATGCAAGCATAAGCGGTATTTGTCCAACACAAATAGTGGGGTGTGTTTCAGATTGCCAGAAATGTGCATTCATTCTGCGGACTATTCCATTATTGAATTTTACAATAGGAACACAAGTAAATCCTTGACACGGAATATCTTCTACTATTAAATCTTCTGCAAATCCAACAATCACGCCTTGTGAACCATTACAAATACCTGCTTTCACATCAATATTTGCAGTACACATAACAACTGAACCTACTTTAAGTTCAATCTTCTCTTGAATCTGTGAATTTTTAATCATACTATTTATTTCTCGTTCTATTTCTTCATCTACTAAACGGTTTACTAAATGTCGCATTTCTATTGCTTTTCCACTTTCCAAATATCTGGTCATATTACTTACTTTAATAACTTCATATTCATATATTTCACTATCTAAACTGTCAAACATATGTTGATTCATATTATCTACTTTTGTTCGAATAGGGAAAATTTTAGTTGGAACAAATCCATCTTCAGATGCATATATTTTTCCAACTCGTTCATTTAATATATCAATTGTTTCTTCACTTATATTTCCAACACGAATCTCATTTAATATTTTAACAAATGAACTATCGCTTTGTCTAAATATACTTGCCAATTGTATGCAGTTTCTATTTGGAAATACTTCTCTCCATCTTTCTGATTGAAAACAGAATTGACGTCCTTCTTCTTCTCCTGTATTATCAAAGACAGGAGGTAATTGAAAGAAATCGCCCGTAAATATAATTTGCATTCCACCAAATGGACGCAAATTCTTACGTGCAGTTCGTGCAAATAATTCAATAATATTAAACATTTTTGCAGTCATCATACTTACTTCATCTACAATCAAAATATCTGTAGTTCGCCATGTTCTACAAAGTCGCGCATTTTTTGCCAAAGAATCAACAATAGATTCTGCGCTTCCTTTAGCTAAACGAATTCCACTAAATGAATGCAGAGTACGAGCATTGCAATTTAATAAAACTGCTGCACAACCTGTCATAGCACATACTTGAAAATTCTTTAGGCGGTTTTTCATGTTTTCAATGAATAAATGAATGAGATAAGATTTTCCAGTTCCACCTGGTCCTGTAATAAAAAGGTTTTCTCCATGAGTAAACTTCTCAAACGCATATTTTTGTTCAGGGGATAAAGACAATGACATGATTTGCTTTCAATAATAAATATTTTATTTGCAGTTAAGAAATAATATATTAATAAATAGATTTACTAATATATAGAGAAGAATAACTATAAATCAATTTTGTGTATATATTCAACCGAGAAGTCTACTAAAATAATTTTCGCGATAATAATGTGTTAAAAACGCAATGATTGCTACTTCAATATCCACCGATAAGGGAAGATATGCGTCAGAATGATGATTAATCGCTTTATATGCAAAATATAAATATAAGAATGCATGAACAGGTCTCAATGAATTCCACCATATTCTATCCCCAAATACTTCAGCACCAGTAGTACGCGACCCTGACATATAAATATATAAAAATCCGATGGCAGGTAAAAGTGCTAACCATCCCATATAATACACATATTGACTGCTTAAAGTTTTAGCTAAATAGACCAAATATAATCTTGCAGGAATACATGCGAGAAAAAAAAGAAGAAATCGTTTTTGAATATTATTCATTTATACTAATATAAGATATTATTCAAAACAATATGAGAAGATAAGAAGATAATAAAGTATTATTTGCATATTTTATTTTTGATTATATGTGTGGAATATTTGCATTACTAAATACCGACTATCATATTACAAATTACGATAATATTCCGAGTCATGTGTTTAATAAATTCATGGAAGGCCGCTTACGCGGCCCCGAGTTTTCTTCTCTTCAAAAACAATCTATGAATACATTATTTGGATTTCATAGATTAGCCATCAATGGTTTAAATCAAGAATCGAATCAACCTATTACAATTGGTAATATAACTCTGATTTGTAATGGAGAAATATTCAATTATAAAGAATTATATGATTTATTAAAACCTCATGAAATAACTCCTCAGACAAATTCTGATTGTGAAGTTATTATACATTTATATAATCATTATGGAATAGAACAAACATTAAAAATGTTAGACGGTGAATTTGCATTTATTTTATTTAATAAGCTTACTAATACAATTTATGTTGCAAGAGACCCGTTTGGAATTCGACCCTTATATACTTATACATCCAATTCAACCCATCTGATTGGGTTTGCATCAGAAATGAAAATGTTGATTGATATTGAGAATTCCGCAGAAACAAATCATGATGGAAAAATACATCATTTTACTCCTGGAAAAATATCGATGTTCCACCTTTATAAAAGACAAGATTCACAAAAATCAATATGGCAGTTTTACAAAGAAAAAACATATTATATTCCAAAATCTTGCTCTACTACATTATATATTACTATTCCATATCGCCCTTCTAATCCATTTTATCCATACAATGAAATGATATATACTTATTTGTATAATGCTGTTCGAAAACGCGTATTGAACACTGAACGACCTGTTGCATGTTTATTATCTGGCGGTTTAGATAGTAGTCTTATTGCAGCAATAGCAGCAGATGTACATTATGTAGAACACCAGTCAAAAAATCGTTCCATTGGAAATATTGAAACATATAGTATTGGATTAGAAGGTTCAGAAGATATATTATATGCTCGTAAAGTCGCGAATCATATTGGGTCTAAACATACTGAAGTTATATTAACCGAAGAAGATTTTGTAAATGCAATTCCAGAAGTAATAAAGGCAATTGAATCATTTGATACTACAACTGTTAGGGCAAGTATTGGAAATTATTTAATTGGAAAATACATAGCGAAACATAGTGAAGCAAAAGTTATTTTAAATGGCGATGGTTCAGATGAATTATGTGGTGGATATCTTTATATGCATAATTGTCCTGATGCAATAGAATTTGATAAAGAATCGCGACGTTTATTATCTGAAATACATATGTATGATGTGTTGCGTTCAGATAAATCTATTTCATCAAACGGATTAGAACCGAGAACTCCATTTTTAGACCGTGATTTTGTAGATATGTATCTATCTATTCCTCCACAAACACGTTTTCATCCAGGCCATGGAGAATGTGAAAAATATTTATTACGTAATGCATTCAGCTATATTAAAACAAACCGAAACCATTTTTATTTGCCAAATGAAGTATTATGGAGAAGAAAGGAAGCATTTAGTGATGGAGTATCAAAAACTACTCGTTCATTGTATGAAATTATTCAAGAACACATTGAACACAAATTATCAAATGAAGAAAAAAATGCGCTTATTTTTTCAGAGTCAGAAAAAATAATGCCAACTACATTAGAACAAAAATATTATCGTATTTTATTCGATAAGTTTTATCCAAATCAATATGCAAATATATTACCACATTATTGGATGCCAAAATATGTTGATGCAAATGATGCCAGTGCAAGAACAATAATGAATCAATTACAAGATAAGCTGCATTTTTCAGAAAAATCCAAACAATTATAATCAGTCTGAATATCAGTATCTGTATTCCCTTCCATTTGATATGTGAATGATTGAACTAATAATTCATTTAATTTATGAATTTTCATATCAAATGCAGTATAAGCAATATAATCAATAGCTCTATAGATGGAATGAGTTTGAATAAAATCACATATCTTTTTAGCCCCATCTTTTGTTATAACATAGGCTAATGTTCCTTCGACATATCCACTATAATCATCATATATAATTTGTAAATTATCTATGTTTTCATTTAATAATTTATTAGAATGTCCACCAATAGAACAAAATGGAATATTATTGATAACAATTTGATTCATTATTTTTTCCATTTTTTTATTGAAATCATTACATAAATTAACATCGTCTTCTAAAATAATATAATAATCATTATCAGGGTCATCCAACAATCTCTTCCATAAATTATAATGTGATAATGCACATCCAACTACTCCCCAACGATAATTAAAATCATTTCCATAAAACAATTGGTATATGTTTTCATTTGGAATCAGTTTTGAACCATCCACTGCAACTGTAAATTCATAATTAGTAATATTTTGTTCATTGAATATATCTATCATGCGAGATTTGCGGTCTAATCTTCTCTCCAAGTTTATAATATACAACTTATTATTAATTCTCATTTGTAAATAATAAAATATGATATGTAATTAATAAGATGGATTACTTTATGTATTATTTTGAACAATCAATTTTTTTAAAGCCTCAATTTCTTCTTCTAAAAATTCAATGCTTCTTTGTTGTTTTTCAATAATTTCATTATAATGATTATCAGGTTCTATCGATTGTTTATTATGTAATGTTTGGCTATTTATATTTTTTGAACGCGAAATTGTTTCAACTGGACGTGGAGAAGATTGATTAATTAAAACGTGAAAATTATCTGATTGAAATTTTCTACGTGTTGGAGGAACAAAATCTATATAATTTTGCATGTCATACTTCTCATACTTCTCCAAGTGTTCTCTTAAAAAACGTGTAAAATTATTTTCAAACCAATACTCAAAATGAACAAATGCGGACATCCATTCTTTATTTGAAACACTATTTTTTGGTTTTGCTTTAACTAAATCAACACGAGAAACCTTACCTATAAAATATTTATGTTCAAACATATAAATAACATCATCTCGTGCAAAAGAATTATCCAAATAAGGAATATACAAACTACTCCATTCACCTTCTGAAAAATAAATAATACGTGGTTGTTTTATAATGGATGCTTTAGAAGGCATTCCATTATTGCCATATCTTCCACGAAAAGACTCCATAAAAACGAAAAGATATACATATATGTGATTTTCTATTTTCTAAAAAATAACATATTTTAAAAATGAATATTTATAAATAACATGCCTAAAGTTATTCCAACCAATAATCCAACAAGTATTTGAAGAAAAGAATGAGACATACTATACCAGCGTTGCCACACTGTAATCATGCCAAGACAATAAAATACAGTAAAATAAAAAGACGGCATTTTTGAAAAATACAAAAAAGTCAAAATATATCCTACATATTGAGCATGACCCGATGGCATTCCCCAATATTGTGGGTTATCTATGCTAACCCCAATAGAATGAGGACGAGGTTCACGTATAATTGGTTTTATCCACATATTAAACCAAACATTAACTCCAACTCCTAATAAGAATATAATAAGTCGATGCATTTGATTCATGAAATGAAATATTCCTGCAAAAATTAAAAATATTGGCCCATGTTTTCCTAACCAATCAACCGATTCTTTTATTACATTTATATTGGGCAATTCAAGTTGAGGTATTTGCATAATAAGTATTATAGTATAGAATAATATAATACATATTTATCTGATTTTTATTTTATAAAGGCTACCCTTATTGCGCGAAAAGACTTATAAAGCCTCATCGGCATTAACAGCAGTGTTAAGACCCGTAATATCATCCTTCAAGACAAGGCGGATTTCATACGAGCGAGCACCAAAAGGCTCAACACCAGTAAGTTCATTCTGGCCTTCAGCGGGGTTGATGATGAGCTTGAAACTGATAGTATCATTCTCAAGGAAAGGAAGAGGTTGAGGAGCAGAGGTAGTGCCATCAGCTTGAGTGGTAATACCAGTCAAGATATCGGCAAAACGATGGACACCAGAGACATCCATCATCTGAGCAAAGAGGACACGGCAAATGTTAGTCTTGTTGGCCTCAGAATCAGCAGCAGTAGAGTTGGTCATGTAGTTACCATCAGCATCAGACACTAATTCAGCATGAGCATCAGAACCACTTCCAGTAAGGTCAACGTTCTTTAACACATTAAGAACATCAAAATAGGTATGACCAGCTTCAGAGTCATCGCAAGCACGGCGGATACTATCCAAGAGTTCCTTTTCATTGTTAAAGAGATCGACACCTAAGTGAGTGTTGAAAAGCTCCTTAGCCAAATAACGGGTGAAATCATGGGCAACCATCATTTTATCACCAGCATAAGCAGTAGCACCATCGGCAGAAGCAATAGGGTCACGAGCACCATCTTCAGTCTTGTCTAACATAGCATTAGCAGGATGCATGTCAGCAATAGAAGGCCAAGCAGCACTATCAACGTAATAACGAATATCACTCTCAGTGAGGTTAATCACATCAGTGGCATCAGTCATGAATTTGAAAGTATCTTTAATGGCTTGGGTAGAGACATAGATAACAGCGACAGCACTGGTATCAAGAGCAACAGGAGCTTCAGCGAAAAGGTTACCGCATAAATCAAGGGTAACGCTCGACTCAAAAGCTTCTAAGACAAAGTGTAAGGGTTCGGGGACAGGGTCAGTATAATCAACAGTGGGCATATTTTACAATATATATATTCTAAAAATAATTTCTAAATTACAAAAATAATCATTGTGAATACAATTGTTCAATTTCTAAAACAAACGAAAAATCATTACCATTTAAATCTAATGGTTCTCCATATTTATTTAATAACCGAATATGCACCTTTTCCAGTCTCACTGGCCCAAAATATTCTCTTTTTTTAAAAACGCAATCAGAATTATTGTTTGTTAAAATAGTATTAAATCCTGTAACAATTTGAATACGTCCCATAATATTATTACTTAAAACAGAAGTGCCTCTATTAAATGTAAATCCATGTGTTGGGACATTTTTTTGAAAATCTTCTATTTCAAAAAACAAATAATTATGTAATGAATTTCCATAAGATGATTCCCCTATAATATATAAACTATAATCAGACCTGCCATTATTTGACCGAATATAATCCATAAATGGTATTTCACGTTTAATAATTGTATATTCTAATTCTTTATATCCCAACATCCATCCAGCATTTCTATATGCTGGACGAGTTAAATCTGATTGAACGCGAAAATCTAAAGTAAAATAAAAATCTTCATAATTTGTAAATGCAGTATTAGAATTATACTCACTATCTTCTGTATCAGCCTTTATTCTAAATATAGTTTTTGCACTTGTCTCTTCAATATCAAAGTATAAATAATTAAATAATTCTTGATATTCTGTATTTGCTAAATTTGTAAAATAATTATTCATAGATTGAAGTAATTCAGATGACCCATAATTTCCATCTGGTATTATTATAGTTCGTTTATTTTGTATTAATACACCATTAAATTTTTTGGCATATATACAAATTGTAAATTCATTCGTTTTTTGTGCAGCAGAAAATGAATACCATAAGTATGGAATTTCAGATGAAGATACTTTCATAGAAATAACATTATTAATTGGTTCTGGAAAAATATAAGTAAAGTCAGTTGTAGGTGTATTATTATAATTATTTCTATATGTTGAATCAATAGCAATACTTCTTGTTATAATTCTTTTTTCAGTAGGATTTATTAACCCATTTTTATATCTATAATCGGAAACATCAATAATATTTGTATGTGGTTTATTTGGAATAAAGTGATTGCTCATATTTATAAATAAATATAAATAAATATTTATGTTTATTTAAATAATTATTTATTACCCAATATTTATTTTTGTAACAGATATTTCTAATTTTTTCAATATTTGTGCCATTTTATCTGGGTCAAAATTACCTCCTTCAGGATATCCATATTCTTTAATATATTCAGCATACTGTGGTTTTAATGTAGCTTTTGTAACAGTAACATTACTATCAGGGAAAATACGACGATTCGCATTCATCATATCTAAGTATGCCTTTAATTTGACAGGGTCACGCAATGTTAAACAACACTCATCTGCGCTTGATAATGCAATTTGAGTATTTACTAAATCCGCATATTGTTTTACTCCTTGATATAATCCTTGTAATGTTTGTACTTGTGCTAAACGTAAATTTTCAAAATCGGGGTATTGAACAGGGTCAACTGCTAATGAATTTAACCCAACTGACATTGAATTATACACATCTTCTGTTAATACTGCAGCCACTTCAAAAAAATGTCCTGATGCAAATAAATCTAATAATTTTCGAATAGCGGTAACATACTCTGATAATTTTTTATACATATCAACCATAGTTCTATTTTTATAATCAACTTCCGTAATAAGAGTATTTCTTACAGTTCCATTTTTATAAAATAATGTATTCAATCCTTTTGTTGCACGAAACATAATAATTATTTTTCTTCTCTATGAAAGATAATTATTTATTATTTATAAAAGTTTTTGATAAAGCCAATTCTACACTATCTAATGTTCCATTAATCCATCCTTGATTTATACTAACTGCTTCTCCTACTACAACTATATTTTTATAAGGGTGTTGTGCTTCTCTTATAAAATCCACTCGAGACATTTTTGTTTTATCGATTGGACTATAATAATGAGTTCCTTCTTCCCAAAAAAAACTTTTTATTCCAAGTAAATGCAATGTATTTTCTTCTAAATCTAATGTTTTTTCCAATAATCTTTCTAAAAAAAGGCAATTTTTCTTTGTATTTTCAATATATGGAAATAAATATCTTGCATGCTTATTATCGGAATATACTATCATATATATTCCTTTTTCTTCATTTATTGAAATTATTTTTTGTAAAGGAAATTTTACAATTAAATAATGCCCTATAATATTTTTTAATATTAATGTGGATTCCTTTGAAAATTTTCCATAAATACGTAAAAATGGTTGCGCGTGAATATATTTATATATTTTCTTTTCTGGAAATAAATATTGTATACTTGATATTGTAGTCGCCACTATTATTTTATTACAAATATACTTTTTATTAGACGTTGAAACAATATAATCTTCTCCGTTTGATTGAATATTTATGACATTAGATGAATAATGTATGTTTTCTTCTCCTATAAATTCTATAATTGCCTTTAATAAATCATTCCAACGAATACTCATTCCATGTAACTTCTCATAATTATCTTCCATTCCATATTGAAATAATGTTTGTTCTACATCTTCATCTTCATAATCCGTATAACCTATATTCACTATAAATTTATTATATTCATGAGTTCCTAAAATTCTTTTTGCAAATTGTGAAAATGTATATTTTTTAGGGTCTGTATCTAATAATTGACGATATTCTTCTCGTAATTTATTAAATATTTCTTTTACATTGATATGTGGAATATTATTTGCATAAGTTGGAGAAGATACAAAATCTTTATATTCCACATTTAATTCACGTAATAAATTAATTAATAATTTATCTTTTCGTTTACGTCCAATTCCTGCACCAACCGCTACATTTACTCCATAAAATAATTCACTTCTCATTCTCCCTCCAATTTTTGTTTTACCATTCTTCTCTAATATAGTGAATTTTACATCAGGATTTATTTTTTTTATTTTATAAGCGGAATATAGACCAGCTATACCTCCTCCTATAATTACAATATTAGAATACATTTTAAATATAAATATATGGATATAAAAAATTGAATGGGGGTTATAATATACATCATAAACATAAACAACAGATACTATACTTATTATCTAATAATTTATGAACCTTCTATACTCTCCTCATGTCATAAATATGAACATTCATTATTTAACTTTTATGAAATCATTTATCATATTAGTTATAAAAAATGAAATGAAAAATGAAGCTAATATTTATGATTATTCTATTTGGAAAAAACATTTGACTAATTATAAAATAAATATTTTACTTCAGTATTATTTCACTATATTCTTTAATTTATATGCAAGTCCTCTTTCAACCAGTTTAAATAATTTAACCCAACTTATGGAAGAATGGATAATGAATGAATATAAATCATATTTATATGCTGATTCTGCAAGCTCACAACTAATGATTCCGTATCAAACTATTGAAGAATATATTGATAGTTTAATGAATAAATTCGTAAATTTTCATACACAAAGTTCAAATGAATATCATTTGGAACAATATGAATTATCAAGACAATCTCCATATATTCAAAAACAATACAAGATTAAACAACAATGTTGTATTATGAGAAATGCAATAGTGTATTCAGTAATAAATTCATCCAATGAATCCATTATTTTAGATGCAATACCATTTTATGAATATTATTCTACTGTAAATCCAAATATAAAAGAAATTATTGAAAATGGAGAAGAATGTAGTTATTTACCAAGTAAAGTACAGTATGAAATATATTCTATGCAAATGATATTTCAATATATAAAAAATGTATGAAAAATACCCGAAATTAAAACCGAAATTCTATATATAATGGAAGAAAAAATAGATTCCAATAATACATTAAAATTAATAAACCAAGGAACATACGGATGTATTTTTCATCCTGGTATAAATTGTAAAGGTGAAAAAGAAAATGACAAATATATTACAAAAATTCAAAAAAGTAGCCGTGCCATTGAAAATGAAATTAAAATTTCAAAATTAATACAAAAAATACCTCGTTATGCTTCTTTTTTTGCACCCATTATAAAACAATGTAATGTTCGTATCGCACAAAAATTACGACCTTCTATTCAACAATGTGATATTTTTAAAAAAGTAAGTGTAAAAGAAATGCAAGAACAAAAGTATGTTTCAAATAAAGTCCGATATTTAGGGGACATGGATTTAAAAAACTATATTTTATCTAAAACAACATGGCAAGAAATGGGAAAAACAATTCTCAACTGTCATTTAGATTGTCTGCAAGCCTACAAATTATTAAGTGACAGACAAATTATTCATTATGATGTGAAAGGAAATAATATCATGTTTGACCAAAATTTAAATAAACCAATCCTTATTGATTTTGGAATATCGGTTCACCTTCCTTCACTTCACTCGGCAGAAGATTTTCATTCCGCATTTTATGCATTAGAAGCATATCCATATTGGTGTGTAGAAATTACGTTTTGTAGTTATATTTTTACAACTCTTGGATTAGAAGAATCCAAAGAAACTGATATTGATGAAAACGGATTAAAAAATGTAATCAATATATTTTTAAATGGAGTCAAATCAAAAAATATAAATGCTCTCTATGAAAAAGAAGTTCTTATGATTGCACATGAACCCCAAAATTTTGCTAATCAAATTTACAATAAATATTTAGAATTTTTTAAACCATTTATTGGACAAAAATGGTTTTCTATTTATAAATATTTTATCTCAGAACATTTTTATCAAACATGGGATAATTATGGGTTATGTGCATGTATGTTAATATTATTAGACGACCTCCGAATGGAAAACTCAGCCATTTTTAAAGACTTAGTAAAAAATGAAAGTATGAAAAAATATGTTAATTTCTTAGCAGATATGTTATATTCCCTACCAACTGAACGTAAGTCATTAACTGAATCCATGAAAATAATAAAACAATTATCTTCTGGTAAATAATCCATCCTCATTATTTTTTGTGACGTGTAAATCGTTTTGATGGATTTACAAGTTGATATGAATTAGATGATACTGAATATGTATTATTCAATAAATTAACGCGAACTCTTTTTGTATGTGTTTTTGTTACATTTTCTCCATCAAAAGCTGATTTTTTTTTCAATATGGAAGTGGGAGTACTTTGTATTTTAGGCTGAGTAGGCTCGCGCATAATACAATAAATAGTATGAATATCATTAAAAATAAAAAGTGCAGGAGGAATTTTAAATCTAATATCTTCTCCGCCTTCTTTCCATAATGTTTTAATGGTATTTATTTCATTTGTAAAATTAGTTTGTATTTTATCATAAGTAGTATTTACATGAAAAATAGAAATGTCTACTAAATTATATTTATTATAATTGGGCGATTTTTCAAGAATCATATTTCTTAATTCAGCTACTGAAAAATATCGAAAATCAGAAGGCGTTTGACTATCAATTAATTTATAATAAAATTTAATAACATGTTTTATATCATATAATTCATCTTGTTTATCTCCAATAAAAATAGCTTTTACACGAATACTTTCAATCGGTACTTTTATACTCGGGTCTTCTTCTAACTTAAGTAATTTTTCTTCTTTATCTATCCAAGAAAAATCAATACTCATAATATTATATTATAATCCAGAGAACACATTCTATTATTATTAACGAATTCTCGGCGACATGTTTTCACGACATAAAACACATATCCAATACCATGGCATAGAATAAACAACTTTAATATTTTTTCCTTCGTCAAATCTGGTTTGAATATATTTGGCCAGTTCACTTTTATTTGGTTTTACACGAATAACAATTCTTTTATAATACTCTTTATGTTTTACTGGATATTCATTTATACTTTCAACGAATCCAATTTGTAAATTGCAAAATACTTTAAATATAAATTTATTCGATATTTTTTCTTCAACACATGGAATACAAATCATAATTGTTTTTGGTTTGGGAGAAGGTAATGCAATAGACTCCAATATATTTTCAGTTTCATTATTTACTTCCGCTTGATTTGATGTTTCATTTATTTCAATATTATTCATTCCGTCTTTTATTTTCTTTATGGGTTATTTCTTACTATATAATTACAATCAATTATCTCTATTATTTTTATTATAATAACAAAATATAATAAAAATATATTTATAAAAATAACCAATAAAATAATTAAAATAAATTCATGAGCTACAAAAGAAAATACGACAATATTACAGAAGAATACCCACAATTAATTCCAATAGATTGCATTTTTCATAATAAAATGATTGGAAATAATAATCTTCTTGAAATGTCTTCACAAAATATTTACCGTAAAAAAATAAAATTAGTTCCTTTATATCCTCCCGAATATTATGGAGAAATATCCAAAAAAATAATTGAAAAAGTAAATATAAATGATATGGATGTAGACGAATGATTATATATCAATTGATTCCAAAAATGTTTTTACAATTTCTGATTTACATTCAGTAGTTAATGATGGAGAAGATGAACACCATAAAAATGGATAAAATGGGGCTATTACTGATTCCGCATATTTAATTTCTTTTACTATAATCTTCTCCAATTCATTATAAGAATCCTTATGATGTATTAATTCATTTTTCAATTCATCTTTCTTTTTAGTTAACTCTGTTAAACGCTGTTTTTCTCGAGCATATTCCACGGTATTTTTATATGGAATATTTTCTCTTGAGTGAATATCTTCTCCTTGTTTATTTAATAACACTCCATCATTATTTTTTATTTTATGAAACGAATCATCCATTTCCAATTCTTTCATTCCCCATTTATGTAAAATATATCGAATTTCATTTTTAACATCGCGATATTCTATAATCAAATTTTTCTTATAAAACTCCATTTTCTTAATAAATGAAAAAATATTAATGTACAAAATAATGGGGAAAAGCTTTCCCATTTCTTTCGGAAGATGAATTTTCGCAATATCTTTTATTTCTTCTATCTTAAATTCCACATCGCGAATTTTATGGAGAATCAAAGAATTCTGTTCTTCTTCATTATTCATGAAAAAAAGCTTATTACTTGATATTGTTAATGTATTTTCCAACTTATCATAATTATTTGCTATAAATAAATAAAGAGAAGCGGTTGTCTCATATTTCATATAATTAATCATATATATAAGTGTGGTAGCCGCCGCATTTAATGCAGTAACTGTTAATTTAGTATTTGGATATACTGCCGATAATATTGTTGCAATTCCACTTAATGTAATTGCAGTAAACATAATAATATACTGTTTTAGTTGAGTTACATATTGGCATTGTAAATATAAATGTTTTTGTCCTTTAATATATGTACTCATAATATTCATCTCATTGGAATATTTATTATCTTTATCGTAATAATTACATAATGAATTTTCGATTTCACTATAAGTAATTCTCTTATATTTTACGCGTTTGTTTTGATAAACATTATGTAACATATCATTTTCAATTAAAAAAGAATCCGCATCATCACTATTACTATTAGAACTGGACATAGATATAGGACTATTACTATGAATATAATATTCTGAAATATCATTTAAAAAATTATCTTCTTGATTATTGACTGAAGATACTTTTTCTATTATCTTTTCTTTTTCATTATTATCCTCCAACACATTTTCTTGTGGAGAAGATGGAATGTTTATGGGATAAGAATCATCTTCTAAATCATCATCTATTATATCGTATGGCGTAGCCATATCTAAACACTCTTTATTTAATGACATATTTTATAGATTATATATGATATGTAAATTTTATTATTATATTGTTTTATTCTTTTTTTCCATAATTGAAGAAAATCGGCATGTTCCTATATCTTCTTCTTCATACTCATTTCTATAAGTATCATCTAAATTCCAAAAAGAATAATCTGCAGATTTTGCACGTTTGCGATTGTCTGGCTCCATTGATTCTGGCTCACTTTGTATCGGACATTCATCGGGATGTTTAAGAGATAACAAGGATTCCGATTTTTGAAAACCATTGTTTTCATTTATTTTAAGGGATAATGGAGAAGATACGTATTTTATTTCTTCTCTAAAAATAGAATCACTTGAACTTGAGGGAGTTATTGTAAGAGATGCAATGGGTCTTATAATACCAGAAATCTTCTCTATGATTTCTTCAATAAAAGAATAATTATCTTCCGAATCACTAAACATTTCTTATTATATAACAATTATAATTTTTTTATAATTTTTACATGAATCATTTTCATCCAATCAATTTTATGTGGTTTATAACACTTCTTCTCCAAAAATTGAATGCAATTTATTTTAATAAATAATACACAAAATAAAAAATATCAAATACGATGACAGAACAAATCTTCTCTCAATCTAAATTAAAATTGGCTTCTGTTAAAAAATTAGAAATACCAACTATTGAAGAAGATGCAGAAAAAGCGTTATATGTTTATCTTTGTTCTGCGGATTTAACTTATAAAATCATAACCCAAAAAGAATATTCAAAAATGATACGAGAATTTTATAAACAAATGACACATTATCTTATGACTACGCGTTTCAATAATTGTACATTTAAAGAAAACCGTTCTTTTTGTAAAAAAAATCCAAATATAGGATGTATTTATGGGACGCCCGTTCAAATACGTTCCAGTATTCCAATGGAAAGAGTATTATTTATTTTAGAAATGAATAATGATACAAATTCTATTGAAGCCATTGGTATGGTAAGAAATCGCCCTTGTTCTAAAAAATATAATGTTTATAGTAACATGAATTACAACCGATTCTTTTATATTGGAAAATATCGAATTGATAGAAGTGAAATGAATGAACAAGAGAAGAAAATAATGAAACTTCTCGAATCATTTTGTTTTAAAGGAGTACAACATATGAAACGAGGTCATGGGATTACTGGATATGCAACAGAAATATTATTTCGTTTGCGACCATTTATAGATATCATTGAATTTATAAAAGAAATGTTTAAAGAAAGAATTGGAGAAGAAAATAATAAATTAATTCAGTAAAAATAAATCTAAAAATTATCCCTAACCATATATAAAATGTCACAAAAATCGGATATATATGATATATCTAATTATACCGATGCGGAATTAATGCAATTATTAGACGTTCCTGCAAACATTACAGACCGTGAATTAGAGGCAAAAATATTGCAAAATATTTATAAATATAATAATATTGGTAACGAATCTGGATTTAAATTAGCCAATTTTTTTACTAATATTTATTCTCGTTTGTTCGAAGTTTCCGATGATGAAGAAGTTGGTCAGGAGGGATTTACATTAATGCAAAATGCAAGCGGAGGATGGGAATATGAAGGAGATAATGATAGAACTCCCTTTGATGGCAATTATACTTATTTAGAAAGTTCATCAAGAAGTAAATTTGGAACAAATGACCCAACTACAAGTATTACACGTATTCAAAATAATACAACTATTGCCCCAGATGAAAATCAAATAATGCGAGAAAATTCAGCATCAACGGTGCAACAGCGTGAGATGGGTAAAACTATTAAAAAAGAAGATATTGCCATTACTAAACAGGTTGATTATCATAAAGATTATTTAAATCCAATTTTAAAACAAACTATTAAACGCATTATTAGTATTGATAGCCAATTTCGTCAAGATAAAAATGCGAGTTCTACTTCTTTTACATTTAATTTATCAGAACCTCTACGCGATGTTGTTTCATTAAAATTATATTCAGTTCAAATACCTTACACATGGTATACAATTAACAATAATTTTGGTGGTAATTTTTTTTATATAAAAGGAAATACACCTGGAATAGAAGACCAAGAATATAAAATACAAATTGATTCTGGTGTTTATACAACAGCTGCTTTATTAATTGAAGAAGTTTCAAAAAATTTGACGACAGTGATTCAAAATAATCCCAGTGTCAATTTTGGAAATACAAAAATAGAATATTTATCTACTCAAGTGAAAACACAATTTACTTTTGATATAACTGATATATACAATCAAAACATGTATTCTATTTATTTTCCAAATGATATAGCTAACTTTTTAGGGTTTAATAAATTACAACAATCGGGTGAAAATAAATATACGCAATGTGGTTCAGTTTATTCGGATTCATCACTTTCTCCGATAACCACAATATCTAATAATATTAATCTTACTCTTTATATTTATAGTTATACTTATGATTCCCAACATTATAAATATGATGACTCACGAATAATTAACACTATTACAATAAATTTTGGAACTATTCACGCAGATACAACATACCAAAGTATTGTTGACAGAATAAATGGTGGATTGCAAAATAATTCAAACTTAGTTTCAACATATAGTTCTTGTAAAATAACTGATTCATCTTATGCACAAATAAATATAATGTTTAATAAAGAAGAAACCATATATCAAGAACATTTGCGATATGCAATAAAACTAACAGATACAAATACCCCACCATCTGGCAACATTATAGGTTTTAAAAATGATAGTATATATGAATGTAATACCTTACAAGGAATAATACCTAATATGATAACTGAGTTTAAACTTTTAGATACACAGACATATTCCATAAAATTTGAATGTATAAATAGCTCTTATTCAAATGTATCAAATAATAGTTTACTTATTAATTTTTCTTCTTCAAATGTATTTACATTAGATTCCTTAATTACAAAATTAAATAATGATATGAGTAATTATAATAGTTCACCTCAAAATACAACAAATATCATAAACAACTCTCGTTTTTATATTGATACGAATAATAAGCTTGCTTTTAAAGCAGAATTAAAAAAAGAGTTCAATAACACTCATTATCAAATTAAATCTAATTATTCCTATTTAAGGCACGATATAAATAATGCAGACAATGGGTTTATTAATATGGATCCGATAGATTTGAGTTATATTTCATATAATATAATTCGACCTACAGATAGTAATTATAGAATTAATAGTACAATAACTATTAAACCTAAATCTAACACTGATAATTTAGGACAATCTCAAATAAGCGTAGATATAAGTACAGGAAATAGTCAAATATATACATTTTCAGAATTTTGTAATCACATTTATGGAAAAATAATAAGTAATCCATATTTGGCTACAAGTACACGAGATATAAATACCCCCGAAATTATAAAAATAAAAATACGTAATAATTTATTAACAAATGATTATAAATTACATTTTTATACTTATACAAATCAAACGGAAAGTCCCTATAATTTTTGGCAAACTAAATTAATGTTTGATTTTTCTTATATATTATTAAATAATTATAATAGAAATTCTAATACAACAAATATTCAATCTCAATTAAATAAAAATAATACTAACCAATTGAATTTAGTAAATGGAAGAAATAACACGTTTTATATTCAAGCTCATCCTATAAATGGATTAATAGGTTCAGATGCAGAAACCATAATGATTACCCTTACTGCCAATGAATATGCAAATGGAGGTACATATTATAGTCAGACATCTTTAATCGATGAAATAAACCGAAAATTGTTGGAAAATAAATTCTTATATTATTCATCCATAAATTTTACAAATAGTTTAAATGTTGAATCTTCCGAAGAAGATTTATATCTAAAATCTTCTCCAATAACTGTTAATTTTGATATTATGTTTACAAAAAAATATACATCATCTGATTATAAAATTGTATTTTATGACCCCACTAATTTTGTAAAATGTTATATTGGATATGATACCGCAAAAAATGCTACATGGGATTCAACGTTAGGTTGGATTCTTGGATTCAGAAACAATGTAGAATATTTATTAACACCTGAAATAATAGGAGACAATATTATACTTTTAAAAAGTGACACCTGTGTTAGTGTAAACATATATAATTATTTTTTAATTATGTTAGACGATTATACTCAAAGTCATATTAATGATGGTTTAGTAACAATTTCTATGGCAGACAATATAATCAATGCTCCATCTAATATAACATTTACATGTGACTCTAATACTGAAGAAAAAACTGTAGTAACTGATGGTATTACAGCTCGTCAAGCACAAGCAAATGCAGAGAAATTAAATTCAATTAGAAATAAAATTATGCAAAAAAGTTATTCATCTGGACCATTTGTTCGTGATATATTTGGGTTGCTTCCTATTAAAACAACTGGTATGCAAGCTGGTCAAGTATATGTGGAATTTGGTGGTACATTACAAAACCAAGAACGAACTTATTTTGGCCCAGTAAATATTCATCGCATGACAATTAAATTATTGACTGACCGCGGCGATTTAGTTGATTTAAATAATGCAAATTGGTCATTTTCATTTATTTGTGAAACTTTATATAAACAATAATTTTACTGTAGAAATTAATCACCTTATATTATAATATGTCGCAAGGAGATTATATAAATTATAAAAGAACTGCACTTGAATTACAAGACGCAGTTTCATTAGATAAAATGCCTCGTATATTAGACCAAACACGTTATACTGCATATAAATCTTTTTCGTTACTTAATAAAAAATACAAAGACAATGATACTTTTTATTATTTCGTGGATGATTCCAAAGTGAATATTTATGGAATGTGGAAAGATTTAACGGAAATAGGATGTACTCTTCAGCCGTATTCATATTGCGGTTCATCAGTTCGTTCCATGGTAGATTTAACAAATCAATCTCCAATAATAGACCCTCCACCAAAAATAAGTGTATCGGCTGCTATTAAATTAAAAAAATGGGGAATAAGTACATAATGTATTGTATTATATATTTTATAAATAAATCATTTATTTATAAAATTATTATTTATGGTTTTGCATTATTAAGTTTTTTCTTTTGAGTATGCAATTGATTTAATCTGATGTTATCTTCTTTTGATTTAGGATTTTTAGCTTTAAGTTCACTAATTTCTCTTTCAATTTCTTCTATTTTCATTTGTTCTATTGGTTTCCCAGTTGCAGCAGCCGCTGCAACATTACCAACATTGGGAGCAGCGTTTTTCTTCTTCTTCTCTTCCTCCTCTTTCTTCTTCTTCTCTTCCTCCTCTTTCTTCTTCTTCTCTTCCTCTTCTTTCTTCTTTTTATCTTGTTCTCTATAGTAATCCAGAACAATAGTTTTAATTTGTAAAAATATTTCATTGTCAGGATAAGTTTTTAAACAGTTAATCTTGTCTTGTAATGGTGTTCTTAGTTCTTTAAAATTTAAAATAAAATGTAATCCTTTTAAATCAATGTATTTAACAATATACAATAGATGCCATTTACTCAATGCAGGAATCATTAATTCTAATAATTTAATACAGCCTTCTTTTATCATATTATTATTGTTAGTTTCATCTTTTGTTTTTGAAATAATATTATTAATTGATTCTATTTTACGTATAAGATATAACGCTGGAGATTTAACTTTGTCAACATTTAATTTACTTAAATCAACATCATTTTTAATATTACTGCTCGGTATAAATTTTGTAATACTTATATTATTATAATACTGTACTTTTTCATCATTTGTTGTTTCTGATACAAAATTTTGTTTGAAATTTTCAAGTATAATTCCATGTTCCGAATCATACACATTTATATTAATTCCTTTTTTTATTAATTCTTCCATCATATCAAATGCTGGATAGCGTTCATAATAAATATGACTTGATAATGCAAAAATAGCATTTATATCTGCACATTCAAATTGAATATTTTTTTTCATTAAAACATCTAACAGTTTTTTACGTCTCACTATATCCATTGGAATTCCTGGATGTAATACATAATCTAAAATATTAAATGTTTCTCTACCAGCCTTAATATCTTTTCTTTCTAAATCTTCAATATCATTTACTAAATCTATAAAATATAGAATTTCTTCAGGGGTATCTACATATTCTGCTTTATAAATAGGACTTAATGCCTTTGCAACTAAATTCTCAAATAAAAATGTTAAAAATGATTGTCCTTTATATATTTTATCATATTTTGTCATTCTTGAACGAATTTTATTGAATAAAATTCGCGAATCATGGTCTTTTATACGTCCAATCACATACTCAATAAAAACAAATAATGGATGGTCTCCACCATTAACCTCATCTAAATTTATTTTTGTATTTAATAATTTAATTGCATAATTTATACTTTCAGGAGTATTTTTTCTTAATGCATCATTTATTTTTTTTATTTTAACATTATGAACAAGTCCTTTTGTATATGGTAATTTACGCAAAATATTTCCATATATTCCTATATCTGGTGTAGGTTCTGTTCTTTCTCGGTTTCTTATCGTATTTAAACCAGCAATAGCTCCTCCATATTTTTTTTTGGTAAACCTTCCCGAACTTTTGAGAATATTTTTAGTTTTATTCATCTATACTTTTTACTTATATTTTTTATTATTATATAATATCAGTATATATAAAAACATTATGTCAATCGCTGCTTTAAAACATAAAACTTTTGCCAGTAAAAATATATCTGGCGGAAATTCAGGAAACTTCTCTATTAATGGAACCCACAGAAATCAAGGATATGTAGGAAGAAATAGTTTTTTTAGACCAAGTAATTGTTGTGTAGAGGATTCAGCCACAATAAAACCATCGGTGTTATCCACGAAAGGAATGATTGATACTAAATATAAATGGGCTAAAAGAGGGTTTCCATTCACTACTGTTAAAGTTGTTAATAAAAATGGAAACTCACAAGGTGATTATATTAATAGATTAAGAACATGCACATTGACTACTGACCAAGATAAAAATCAAAAGATTAAAATTGTTTGTTGGGAGAATGGTAAATTCGGTAAAATTATTAAATACTCTGATAAACAAATTACTGGAGCTCTCAGTTATGAAGATTATATTATAGATTCTATTTACAATAAGAAAAAATGTGCCGCATTATACGATGAAAAGTTAACTACACCAACTAATAATACTCCATTTGCATGTGGATATAAATAGAAAATTGATTTCTTCATAATATTTACAATATATTTTCAATAAAATCATTTTAATGAAAATAAAATAAACGGAAAATACCCAATTATTTTATTATGGAAATCCAAAATAATTCGGAACAAGAAAATTTAGAAAGATATGTCAACTCATTAAATGAAAAAGAACGACAAGCATATGAAATCGCAAAAGACCATTTAGGCTCATCTTTCTCTCTATATAAAAGCCGCGGATATCTCGATTGGAAAAAACGCAATGGACTCTAACCTAACCTAACCTTTATTTATTTTGTTCACGCATAAACTGTTTATATGCTGCATATCCCATATTTTTTTTGGGTAATAAATCTGTTTTGAAATTAATTTTCGTTTTTTCTTTTGCATCTGTTTTCCAAACTTTCATGTCTCGAATTTTTCCGCCATAAATAAAACAATTTCTTTTTTTTAAAAATAATTGTTGTTTCTTTTCCTCTTTTTTACCATTCGCAGAAGAATTATCCACTGTTTTTGCCCTAATAAAAGGAGCATCTTTTAAATTTAAATCATCTATTTTATTTGCCCGTTTCTTCTCTTCCTTCTCTTTCTTTTCTTCTAATTGTTGAATTGTAATTAATTTAGAAACATTTCCTTCAGGTAATTCCACTTCATCCATGAAGAAATCTAAACAACGGAATATACGAACATACTCCATTGCCATTGCATTTAAAACAGAATAAGGAATAAATTGTTGGTCGGCATAATATGAAAACCCTTGTTTATATACATTATAATACATAAATATGTTTCCTCTATGTGTATTTTTCAACATAATACGTGTCTTCCATTCTTTTTCAACTTCATTGTTTTCATCTTGAAGTAATTCACTTAATTCAGATAAATCATATAAAATAGGATTTATTTGTGAATTGTTTTCAGTTGATTCATGCGAAAATAATTTTAAAAACCGTGTTCGATGTTGAGCCAGATAATCTTCATCCTGTTCTGTTATGCTTTTTTCTTTTGGTTGTGATAAAGAAACATTATTTATTTGTGGCTTTTCATCTTCTCTGAATCCAATCCAAAAATAAAAAAATGGAACTATTGTGCAAACAAATACACTCCAAATATACAAATAATTAGGAATATTATTTTCTGCAAATGTATAATCTGTTTGATTCATAGGATTTAATAAAAAGAAAAGTATAGTTAATTAATTCAACATATTTTTATATTATTTTACATTTGTTCAACTTCTCGTTTTCTTTCTTCAAACAACATATTCATTTCTTTTTCTAAATGTGGCACTTCAATTCTCTCATAAGTTTTACGAGGATTATCTGGATGAATACATATTAAATACATTCCTGAAATCTGTTTTCCATACTTCTCTTCTAATATCTTCTTATACGTATTCAATTGCAAAGAATAATGCCAGAAATTTGTATCTGGAAAATGTGATATACATGGAGTAAGTGCGCATTTCCCAAATGCGGATTCATGTGCTATTTCTTTACAGCGTTTCCAATCATAAATTTGTAATGTTCCGTCGGGTAATTCAAATATCATATCAATGGAACCTGATAGTTTTAATTCTTCGTAATAAACCATCCATTCTGTACGATATGCTTTTAATTCTGGAAAATCCGCGACAAATCTCTTGAAATAAGAATATTCCAAACTGTCATTTTCCACTGGCATTTCATTATAGAAACATTCAATATCATAGTGCATTTTGGTTCCTGCTCCCGAAGCTTGGTCGCGATTTTTATCCCACATCGCCTTTATTTCTTCGCGTGTCATTCCATAATATTTATAAGAAGGGTCTTTCCAATTACGGCTCTTCATCATTTTATCAATAATAGCATCTGCATCAAAATGTGAGAAATGATGATGAACCCACGTAGTAACCGAGGTATATCCTTGTTCTCCATGAACAGTATAAATATGTGGGCCTTCATCAAAGGTAATAAATTCATCACGAGGATGCGCATTTTTCATAGCTAAAAAGGTAGGAGTAATTTTCTCAGAAGACATTGTAAAAGATAATATAATAAATATATTAATGTTATGTTAATTGAAATCATTATATCATTTTAGAATGCTTTCAATTTTTTATAAAAAAATAATATGATAACCATATACTTTATTGATAGAAATATATAAACTACACATATTCCATATCCGTTATATTCATTTTTATTTTTGTATATAACCATTTTTTAATATCTGTTACGCGTTTCTCCATTGGTACTTTTCCTCCATTAATTTTCATCATATACATTAATTCTTTATCTTCCATGACATTCGTGTCACTTCTCAGTTCTTGCGCATACATTCTCTGCCATTTTAAGAATTCTATAAGAAACATCTGAGACAAATGCATCAAACATAATTCCATATCTGAATTTGTCATGATTCTCCAAGGAGAAGCTGTTTCATCATTTGGTGTTACGCCTACATAAATATAAAACGTATTTGGTTTTTGCACAAACGACCTTATTGGGGAAACATCCGTATTATCCGTTTTTTCATCAATAACTGCTTTCAATCCATTACCCAATTCAGCATCTCTTGCAAAAACTATCTGCAAATGCCGTTCTTCTATCACGATAGAACGCCACCATTCTTGAAATGTTTGCGACGGTATTTGCGATGGATTATTCAAACAATCCAATATTGATTTTTTCTGCTTAATACTCATGGATGCACGTAATTTAGTTACTTCTTTCTCTAAACGGTCACATTTGTTCGCCAATTCTTGGACGAACCGAAACAATTCTTTTTGATTAGGAATCTTACAACCAAATTCATCCATTTCGCTTTGACTTCTTCTAAAATAGTAAAAGAATTCACAACAAGTTATATGTTTATCGTATTCTGCTTTTAATTTCCAGTCTCTATGACAGAATCTACAATGTAGAGGCATTAATCAATTTTTTAATTACTTATATAATCCATTTATTTTTATTATCTATTACAAACAATAATAAATAATACACATTATATATATAATCCACAATGAGTAAATATTTTCATAATCAAAATTCTTTTTTAGAACCAAATGTTAAACAATATGGAAGTCATCAGGTTATGACAAATGTTTCCAAATCTACGCGTAATACTATTATCAATATTGATACCCGCTATAAAGACGAAACCACTTATTCTTCTGCTACATCTGCTGCAGTAAAACCATTTAGCAATTTTTCGTTAACCTGTACGCCGGCGCCTTCGGCGCCGCAGCCTAATGCCAACATTCCATATTATGTTGGAACAAATACTTCAAGCAACTGCAATATTACTCTTCCTGATAGAATAAATGGAGTCATTAATATGACTGTATGTAATGCAGAAATTCCCATGTCATTTTATAATATTTCATCCGCACTTGGTAATACTTGTTTTAAAATCACCAATTTAAATAATACTCCTAATGAGGATACTATTATCCAAATACCAGAAGGAGAATATAATCAGTCAACACTTGTTACTGCAATTAATCAGGCATTAATTGCAGCTTCTCTCGGTGAGTTTACTATTTCTATTGTAAATGGAAAAACAACTATAATGCGAAGTTCATATACAATTCCAATGAGTATTCGCTTTGATATTATGCCAAATGGGTCTATTGACAAATTTCATTTCAAACATAAATTAGGCTGGTTATTGGGATTTAGAAAAACCAATTATTTTCTTCCTGCGAGTGCGGATGGAGGTTCCATTGTTAGTGAAAGTTTAGTGGATTTAAATGGTATTCGTTATGCTTATTTGGTAATTGATGAATTTACAAAAAATTCTGAAAACACTTTTGTTTCTAATACAAACTACATTGGACGAAATATATTGGCCAAAATATCATTTAACAAACAATTATATCCTTTTGGAACGGTACAACATATGAGTAAAGACGACGGTTATTTATTAAGTACTGTGAGAAGTTATGGGGGCAAGATTGATTTGCAAAAAATAAATGTTCAATTAGTGGATGAATTAGGAGTTCCCATTGATTTAAATGGAAATGATTTTATGTTTTCTCTTATGGTTGAACACGAAGAATAAATATAAAGATTATGAATTATAATATAAAAATAAAATGCCAATAAATGATTTTTATGATTATAAATTAATTCCACAAAAATATTATTTGTATCCATCTGAAAAAAAAGATTCTATTGTTCTTTCAAAAGAAGTATTAGATGAATTTAATAAAATTAAACATCATTATTGCTGTTGTTCTGGATATAATTATATGACTGGAGAATTTATTGCGGATAAATATATATCTGTAATTAAATATATTTCTGGTATTGATATAATCAAAAAATTATCACCAGAAGATATTTCAATCATATACAAAGGATTACGTGAATTAATTGATACAGTTTCATCGCCTGAATCGACAAAATATTATTTAAATAAATATTGCGATAAAACAACAAATCATTTAATTCATTTATCAAATCATTATCCTGAAATTAAAGATGCATCAGAATATATAATAAGCATCGGCGAATTAATTTTTTTATATTCTCTATTTTACATATATGTAAAATACAATATGTTTTTACATATAAAAATAAATATATAAGAATTTGGCTATAAATATATCATTATTATATAATATATTTATTATTATGGATAACGTCGTTTTTCAGCATTGTCTTTCTGAATCGAATGTCTATGTGCGCGATGCAATTATTGGACGCAAATATGTAGATTATAATACTGGTAAAATGTTAGGAATTTTATCTTATAAGAGATATTGCGAACCTATTCGCAAAGGAGAAATTGGAACATATAGATGCAAATTTTCACATCATAATTCTATTTATGAATGGAATGATATATTGACCGAAATATTATAAAATTAATATTTAATAAGGAAACGTAATGTTATGAATGGTTGCATATTATTATGTGATTGACCATTGCCTGTATTATATATTTCAAGAGCTATTGGAGTTGTCCATACATTTAATTCACCATTAGATGTGTCAGTATTTATAACCGTATTTGAATCATTTGCAGTGACTAATCCATAATTTCCTTGTCCACCGATAGCATTTGATGTATGTGTATGTGTTGGCATTTCAGGTAATGTAAGCACATGTTCTTCTTCTCCTCCAGATGAACCTAATGTTCTTGAGGTTAATCCAATGCCATTACCTAACCCTACAACACATCTTCCTCTTAAATCAGGTAATTTAAAATCCGCAGAAGAAGTGTTTCCATAAGTTGTACCTATAGCAGCAAATAAATCTGGATAATCACTTCTTAGTAAAGTTTGTCCAATGCAATCTAACCAACCTGCAGGAGTATTTACACTTGCAGATTGAATAACTGTTCCAGCAGGAATTAATACATAATCGTCTAAATAATAATTTCCAGAAGCATAAACATTTGTTGCTGTTAAATTTTGTCCAATAGTTAAATTACCATTAATATTTGCATTTCTACGAACAATTAAATCTAATTCAGTGGTAGGTTCATGTAAAAAATTGGCAGTTCTATTTCCCCAAAAAACATTTGCATTAATTGTATTTTGTCTTCTTCTCAACATATTATATATATTATTTATTTATACATAATATTTTATTTTTTGTGCGTAATTTATATAATACCACCATATTTATAAAAAACATTATAATTCTTTGCGAATTTTCATTAAAATATAATCTGGTTTTGCGGGTTCACCTTTCGTCTGCTTCTTAAGAAGTAATGCTTTATGTGTGTTTTTAAGTAATATTCTCAACTCTTCGTGTTGTGTAAATTTTGCACGAACAGCTGTTTCTCGTTCTTCTTCTTCTCTTCCCAAGAAATAATCCGCGTCTGGTTTTGGAATAGAGGTTTTATCATCTTCATCTTCTATGCTGGATTCTTTATTTTTATTATATTTATCTATCTTCGGGTCTTTCGATAATTTACTTCCGCTATCTATCGAATGCTCCAAATAAATATCAGGGTATCCTTTTTTCCATTTGGCTCCTTCCAAATAATGTTTTACCGATGCCCATTTGTGGTTATCTATTAAGATAACTTCTCCCATCCATGAATCATCTAATTTACAACGCCATTCTTTTATTTTTCCCAATTCTGTAAACATCGACAATTTTACAGTCGGAATTTTTTCACCATTTGTTTTTCCTGGTTTTGCTCCTTTTGGAGCATTATTTCCAATAATAAATTGAACATCATTATCAAATAAATCTCCCTGTGGTGTTTCATATTCATCCATTTCTCCTTCATCTGGTTCAATACCATATTTCGATTTTAAATTACGGAAATCTTGTATTAAATAATAACTTCCTGAATTATGTTCCAAACATTTATTCACGATTAAAATCTTTATATCATAAGGCAACTCTTTGAAATCAAAAATCTTCTTATCTTTATAAGATAACAATCTATAATGCATATCACCTAAACTCATCATAATATAATGTTCGGGTTTATATGTCGTTTTATTTTTAATACGCTCATCTCCCATTCCACAAATAAGAACATTATCTGTTGCATTCTCCAAATAATTGGTTTCAGAAAGAATAATTATTTTAATATTAAGAGCTTTTTCTAAAGCAGCGATTGCCCATTCTTCTGCCCAATATGAAGAAGAACGAATATAAGACTTCATCTTCTCTAACGTATCAATATTCTGTATTTCACCTGTTGATTCCATTTGCAGATTCTTTGTATCACGTAAATGTTCCGTTAATTTTTTATGTTCCTGTATTAAATCCTTCGCTTGTTTTAATATATATTCGCTTTCATTTGCATCCGAAGCAGCGGATGCTCTTTTTTTAAGTGCAACGTTTTTCTTTTTTAATTCTTGTATTTGCTTCTCTGTTTCTTTTATTTCTGTTTCAAATTGAATAAATACTTCGCGTTGTTCTTTAAACACATTATCTGTCATTTGGTCTGCTAAAATACTTCTTAATTTATCGACTGTTGTATGTTTGCCTATTGATTTCATGGCGTCTCGAATGCATGCAAAAAAACAATCTCCTCCGCCTTCATTTTCCAATATTTTATAATTATTGTTTTTCATATATTTTTCAATCCAAGTGGTGGCAACGGTTTCCTTGAATTCCTTTTTGTTTCGTTTTGAATCCATTTCAGTTTCTTCGTGAAGATGTTCGGGTTTGCAATTTGCATCTACTTTAAAAATACCTTCTGCCATTAATTCCTCTGATTCATGTTTTTCTTTAGAACGTTTAGATTCAGGAGATAATTTTAAAGTAAACTCATCATCATCATCTTCTTCGCGGGGTTGAGAAGATGTGTCTTTTTCCTCTTTATTGAAAACAGTGTCCCCTGTTAATTCTCGCATAATATCTTTGGTTTCTTCTTGAGAAAGTTGTTTTGATTTTTTAAAAATATCAGGAGAACATTTTTTTCGTTTGATTGTTTTTTCATTTACAAAAGAGAAGAGAAGAGGGTCACTTAATTCTTCAATGTTTACTTCTCCATCTACATAAAGAGAGGCAATCTTATCTGTGCTGCATTCAAAAACTCCAATAACAGAACATATTTTCGATTTTTTAACCATATAAATATAAAAATAAACAACGCCTTTTTTAGAATGTTCATATTTAGGTTGACCAAGTACAACGGCAACTGTTGTTCCTAAAATGTCCAATTCATAAATATTTGATTCTTTATCTTTATCTTCTGGATGAACCTTTTTAATTTCATGATAAATAACAGATGGAACAAGTTGAGAAGAAACCATATGAATAAAATATATATTATCCGTAGATTGTGTTTTTTGCGGTTGAACCTCTATTCTACTGGTCTGATACACATGTGTATCAGACAGATAGAATAGGGTATACCTTTAAGACTAATTCTGCTTTGCAAAATTAGTCGATTCACCTGACAATTTATTGTCAGGTGAATAAAGGTGAACAATCTATTTTCGAAAAATAAAAACATAAAAAAATATAGATATGTTTTTATAAAGTATGTGGGATTGGTTTTCTTCTTTAGTTCCTCCCAAAAAAATAAATTTCGAATATGTTTTAAAAGCCATTTCTTCTCCTGAAAAATACATATTAATAAACACATTGGATTCTTCTGAACAATCTTGTTTAATTCAAGGAACATTAAATATTGATTCCGAAGAAAAAACAATCAATGATATTTTATCCAAGTACCAAGAGAAGATTCGAATTATTATCATCTATGGGAAAAATAGTTCCGATGATTCCGTTTATAAAAAACATAAACAATTATTGCAACTTGGAATCGGAGAAGTTGTTATATATAGCGGTGGATTATTTGAATGGATGTTATTACAAGACATATATGGATATACCGCATTTCCTACAACAGCTAAAGTATTGGATATATTAAAATATAAATAAAATTATTTTTTAGCATCTATTGAACATTCATCATATTCTACAGAAAATGCTTCATATGAAATTGATTTTTCTTTTAATATTGGGAGAAGTTTATTGTACAAATATTTTTTATTAGTTACCATTCTTTGAAAATCAATATAAATAACATTAAAATCGTATTTGGTTGCATACAATAAAAATGTTGCCATTAATTTATTATAAAATTCCTCCTGTGTTTTTTGGTTTGTTGCGTTCCATAAACCACCGCTTGCTCTTGGCAATTTACTACGAGATTCCGCTGATTCCGAATAATTTCTTATTGGAATAATAAAATATTGAACAGGAATATTATTTTTGACAATATATTTTAAATATTCTTCTTCTATAAAAGCGGGATTTTTTACTACGCAATGCGGAGTATTTAGTTTTGTTTCCATTCCAGATTTTGAAATAGAATTAATTTGTAATTTATATGTTTGTTTTGTATATCCTGTATCAAATCTTAAAAAGGAAAGTAATTTCATAAGAAAAGTAGTTCCACAACGACCTGTTCCTGAAATAAGAATTTTCGGGGTCATTTTATATTGTTATTGCATAAAAAAATGGTTTCCCATTTTTTTATTATATTTTATTATTTAATTGATTATTTTAATCACTATATATGTTCATATATATGGTGATTAACCTCTATTCTACTGGTCTGATACATCCATGTATCAGACAGATAGAATAGGGTATACCTTTAACACTATTTTTTTCTTTACAAAATTACTCGATTCTCCTGACAATAAATTATCAGGATAATAAAGGTTAATTTTAATAAAATTTATAAGGACATGAATCTGAATTAGAACTTGACTCTGTATCACTGTTGTCAGAATCATAAATAACTATCTTTTTCGTTTTTTTACTTCTATTATTACGATTATTATTTGATTTATGTGAATTATAATTTCCAGATAATCTTCTCGCAAATTCTTCCTTTTCTTCTTCAAAGGATTCTAAAAATCTCAAAATTGTAGTGGGACTTTCTTCCACACCAAACAATGATTCAAGAACATAAGTTTGACTTTCAGTATATTCATCTTGATACTTTAACTGTCCAATTAGCCAATAGCCGACAGCCATTTGGTTGAATTGTTTAGTAGAAAGCCAGTTAGGTTTTGAGTTAGACATTTTGAATTTGTAAATAATGTAATAATAAGTAAATTATTAATAAGCTGCTATAATGATTTTATTATAAAATGGATTTCAATTTTTTATTTTTTTGCCATACTTCTTGTCGGCATTCTTCCATTAGAATTATTGTGTGTTTCTGATAATTTCTTTTTTTTATTTTGTGTTATATTATTGAATGAACTATTATTATTCATATTTTTTTTTGCCATACTTCTTGTCATGATTCCTCCATTATAATTACTATATTTTTCTGATAATTTTCTTTTTCTATTTTGTGTTATATTAGTTGGTAAAATATTATTTGTATTATTATTGGATTGATTATTCGTATCAGTGTTATCATCATTTGATTCACTTTGAAATAATACTTCTTTTACGCTATCCAATTCATCTGAATTTTTAATAAAATTATTCGGTTTTTTTACTGTAGTATGTTTTACATTATCTTCCATTATATCAAATATCTCATTCGATATTTCTTTACTTTCATCTTCAATTTCTTCTTCAGTTTTTCCTATAACCTCAGTTAAATTATTTCTGATTTCTTCACTTGTTTCCATTTTTTCCAATGTAACTTTGGAAAAATATAATTCTGTCATTTTTATAATATATTTAACATAATCTGTCATAGACATACCTTCGCTTAAAAATACATTATATTCATCATTAATAAATTTTGTAATTATTGCCATCTTATTTTTAAAATTATCCATCATTTGAGCTTTATATCGAATATTATCCCTTACTGATTCTATTTGTGGAACATTATTTACACTTAATATGCGTTTTTGTAATTCTAATCCATTTTTTTCATCAAATACCATTGCCCCAACACCAGTATTGTCCCATTTTAATAACATTAAATCAGATTTTGTTCTATTGCATTGTAAATGAGCGTACAAATAATTATTTGTATATGCATCTATGAATGCCTGTTTAAATTCTTCATCTTTCTCTTTATTTTTTATTTTTATTCCAGTAAATAATCCTGCAAAAGTTATTGGTACTAAATGTTCACATTCTATTTTATTTTCACAAGAAAATGGAAATCCGCACAACCAACAGTGTGTAGTATTACTATCTGGTATAAAATTATATTTTTGCAACATATTATTTGGTATACATACTTTTCCAATAGTATCCATACATTGTTTTGCTGCAGTAGAATGTTCTATTAATTTACGAAATGGTCGCGATTCTTTATTTCCAAACAAAATTTTTTTTATATCTGCGGGTTTACAATTAAGAAGCTTGTCGACATATAAATTTCTTTCAAACCCTCTATTTGGTGTTTGTTTAATTTTTATTTCATCATAATATGTTTTATTACGAATATGAACAGGTGTTTCCATATTTTTATATGAATCTATATATATTTAATATATATAAGTAGTGAATAAAAACACTATTTTGCATAAAATTGATTCTATTTTACATATTGTTTTTGGCATTATAAAAAATAATAATTAACGCCTACCTCTTACAACATTGATTGCTGACTTTATACTAAAATGTGTTCTTTTCCTGAGAATGACGAGTATTGCGGTCTTTTAGCTAAAGACATTTACAATAATTTAAAGTTATTTGGCGAACCTCGCGTTGATTCTACCTCTATTGAAAATTTAGTTTCTAAATATTCAATATTAAATAATGTGTTTGAAACTATTTCAAGTAATTTTATTGCATTTCAATTTATAAGAAAATACTATCCTAATATTGAAAATATTCATTCAATATTATGTAATTATTCAGATTATTGGCTACTGGATTTAAACATGAATTCTAAATTGTATCCAGAATTTAAGCTTACCTTTGAAACCTATGAAAATAATATTCGAGAGTTTCTCGAAGAAAATGAACAATATGAATACCATCAAATGACAAATTATGATTCATTTGATGCATAATATTTATTCTATCATTTTATAAAACCCAATCATTCATTCGTAAAAATAAATATATTTATTTATTTTTTTATTCTTGTAAAAAATAATATGATTTGTTGGAATTCTTTTTACCTCTTCTAATATACCCATGTATCAGAACAGGTGAATAGAGATTAACCTCTGTTCTACTGGTCTGATACACGGGTGTATCAGACAGATAAAATAGGGTATACCTTTAAAACTAATTTTGCTTTGTAAAATTAGTTAATTCACATGACAATAAATTGTCAGGTGAATAAAGGTTAATATACATTCGGGTCATATACCATCATTTTTGGAATTGTTATTATCTCAAAATTTATATGCTCTATCATTGGAATAATATTTAATGCATGTAAATAATGATTTGTTTTATTATCTGAAATATATTTTATTATATCATATATATTTTTTGCTTCTATTTTATCACCTTTATTGTTTTTCAATTCAATTCCTACTCTCATTATTATATTTTCTATTGTTTTCCAAAAAAATAAATGGCTACTTTTATCTGTAAAAAAACAATTTTCAAAATCCATAATTACACATGTATAATTATTTGTTGCAACTTCTATTGTATTTTCATTTATTTTATATATATTTTTAGGTTTGGTAGTTCGTTTTATAAGTATATTATCTAAATGTGCATCATTATGTATAAATCCAGTAACATGATATGCTACAACTAAAGAACAAATTGTTTGTTGTAATAAGCTTCGTAAAATATGAAAATTCGAATTTAACCAAGAATGATTTTTTATTGAACCTTCATTTATGTAATTCATTATAATAACTTCTTTTTTTGTATCTTTTTCAGGATTTCCTTGACAAATTTTATCAGATGAATTATTATCATAACAATCAAAAATACAAATAAATTTTATAAATCCTGAACAATTCATTTTATATAAATGTTCTGAAATAGAATATTCTTTTTGTATTGTGCTATTTTCTCTTCCCATTTTTACAACTACATTTATTTTATTATGATTATTATTTAAATATGCCAATAATACTCTACTATCTATATCTCTTTGTTTTTGTAATAATTTTATAATTTCAATTCTATTTGCTGTATCGGCTGCATCACACTTTATATAATATTTTGATGTATCAGATGAAATAGAACTACTTCTATTTTTATGTAATGAGAATGATGACATTATAATCTATATATATATATATATATTATTTTTATATGAAAATGATATATAGTTTGTTGGAATTCTTTGCTCAGCAGCATGGCTGAGTAAACCTTTTATATTTTATATGCTGTGTACATTTTCTATAATTTTTTAAATAATATTCTCAGCAATGTCCTCGCCAATTTTATTTGGTGTACTGGAGATTCTACACATGCCATACCCTCATCCCTATAAATAAAAAATAAAAAGTATTCCTCTTACCATATATCGAGAAGAATACACCCATTTATCGGTTGTCGGGAAATGAGTGATTTATCGGGAATCGACTTATATAGCATATATGCTGTAATTACTCTATTAATTTCTCAAAATAAAATTCAAGTGGAGAATTAGGCATTCCTTCAAATCCAGATAACCCTTCAAGAAAGAATTCAGAATGATATATAGCATATGGTTTATTATAATAACAAACACATACACAGTATTTTATTCCTGTATAAATATCTCTTCTCTCTATTTCCACTGATTCACATCTGACACCTTCTTTTTCTAATGCTGTAATAATGTCTCGTTTTGTGTCTTCATCTTCTTGCATTTCCCAAGGTAAATTTGAATAGTCAATTTCCGTGTCACTTTCTGTTTCATCTATAAATGTATCTTCATTTTCTTCCATCCTATATGGAGATTTCATTTGCGCATCATCTATATCATCAATTATTTTTTTAATTCCTGTAAATATATTACATCTTCCCTGATATTTTAACCAATCATTATTATCTTTTGGTACACCAAGATATTCCATTATTATGATAAATATATGTTATTATGTTGTTGTTATATACTCATAATGTTCAATCAATTTTATCATAAAATATATCATATAATCGTTTGCTTTTGTTGTAACAAAAGCAATATAATACTTATTATAGGAAAACCAAAGTTCACCTTATTACCCCTTCCTTTATATGCGCTCGCTATAGGGAAACCAAGGTTTCCCCTATGACCCCTTCCTTTATATGCGCTCGCTATAGGGAAACCAAAGTTCACCTTATGACCCCTTCCTTTATATGCGCTCGCTATAGGGAAACCAAAGTTCACCTTATTACCCCTTCCTTTATATGCGCTCGCTTCGCTCGCGCGAGGCGTTAGCCGAGCCTTTGAATACCATATCACCAAGGATACACAAAAATATACTCCTACATCTTCTCCAATATATCCTATTATTCTTCTCTTTCATTGTAAAATAAAAAGTGTTTGAAATTATTTTTAT
>JACCDH010417715.1_pt1 | contig 72001 bp, 91 predicted proteins | sample 7442481 | NCBI WGS metagenome assembly JACCDH01 (sample SAMN15323433, study PRJNA562643) | freshwater metagenome | isolation source: river surface water | place: USA:Blue River Watershed | collected 2017-08-15 | reverse complement strand
TAGCTTTTTCTTCTTCTTGGGAATATACATAAGAAAACGGTTCATCATCCTCTTCATCGGAATTTTCCATTTTATTAAAATGAAAATAAAAAGTAATCGCGTTTAAGAAAATGGGTGTATGCTGTTCTTCAAATATATCTCAAGAAGATGTGTTAAGAAATGCCACATTAGAAAACACATCTCCTCTTTCATACAACGGGTTTCGCAAAATTGCAAAAGTGTTGAGTGTGTATGATGGGGATACAATCACAATCGCAATCGAATTTGAAAATAAAATACGTCAGGAGCGTTGTAGATTAATAGGTATTGATACTCCTGAAATAAGAACAAAAAATTTAGAAGAAAAAAAGAAAGGATTGGAGGCGCGCGATTATTTATCAAATTTAATTTTGGGAAAAATAATAGAGGTGCAATGTGGAGAATGGGATAAATACGGCAGACTACTAGTATCTATTTCATATAATAATATAAATATCAATGAACACATGAAGGAAAAAGGATATGCCAAAACGTATGATGGTGGAAAAAAAGAGGAGTAAAAATATTTGTTTTAAACAATAATATTGCCTTATGTAAAAATGTCGTTCTCAATTTCTAAAACATACAAAACTGCGCCAGTTGCATCTTCAGAGCCTGCCCCAACAAAACAAAAGCAGATTGAAAATATTTTAACAGCGGATTTTGATAGTATTTTTGATGCTACATCTGCTGCTTCAGAGAAGAAGACAACAGTACCAGCAGCTACGGTTAAGAAAGTACCCCCTCCCACATATCATTCCGCGGCTTCAGGCTTAGGTATCTACAGAAACTCGAACAGTAAATGCTGTGATAGCTATTAAAATCATTAATAATTCATTTATATTGTAAAATGAATTTTTTATTTTTTGGATAATGGAAGAAAATGTCCTACGATTTCGTAGTATTTCACTGTCCATGCCTAGACGGTGTCTCGTCTGCTTATATTGCTAAACAAACAGCTCTATGTGCTTCATCAGAGTTCGTTCCGTACACATATTCTGAACGAAAAACAAATTTCGCTGAAAAATTTAAAGATAAATGGGTGCTGTTTCTCGATTTTGTTCTTCATGAAAAAGAAATGATTGAAATTCTAAACGTTGTTTCACGAATAACCATTCTCGACCACCATAAAACATCATTATGGCTAAATAAACCAGAAATAATGGAAAAATACGGAAGTAAAATGCATGTGGATTTACGTCAACAATATTCAGGTGTTCAACTAACATGGATGTTTTTTAATTCATTCTCAAGCGAAAGTGAATTAAAGAACGCTCCATGGTGGGTAAACGCTATCGCAGATGGCGATTTGTACACATGGAAACTATCGGACAGTGAAGTTCTCTGTACTGCCATGGATATGTTGAATATGGGGAAAAGTCTTGAAATTTTTGAGTCTCAAATTAAATCAAGTAAACTATTTTTTGAAACGAAAGGGGAACAGATGCTAGAAACATTAACAATATTGGCTTCAAACAAAGCGAAACACGCAACTGTTTGTAAGCTGTCACTTCCATCTTTACATAATCCTGAAGAACAAGCTGTTTATAATGTAGCTTTAGTTTCTGCGCCATCTGAAATAATCGTTAAAAATAAAACTGGAGACATTCTCTGTCAAAACAAACAAGTTGATTTTGCAATTTTATACTCCTATCATCCTGAAACGATATGTTTCGGATGGAGTCTACGTGGAAATAATCGTGTTGATTGTTCAAGAATTGCTAAACAGATTAATCCTCGTGGAGGTGGGCATGCTAACGCCGCTGGATGTTCTGTGAAATCGTTCACAACGAAAGAAGAGAACAGAGTTGTCGTATTAACGTTTCAATAATATTTTAAAACTAAAATATTATTTAAATATAGCCATATAATAAAACAAATGCCTGAAAAAACAGCTCTCTCAGAAATTGAAATCGAAGATGTTGATATTACGGATGATGAAATAAGTAAATCATCAGAATTATCAGCAGAGGACGAAAAAGAGATTGCCGCCGAATTATCCGAACTCAAACAAGATGATAAACCTATAGGTTTATCATCTGCGGTAAATATTAAAAAACTTTTAGGAGATGACTGTATCATGAGAGGTTCGACTTTACCTAAAAAGGCTGTGTTTTGTTATGAGCCTCCTGAGGAACCTGTTCCTTTAAGAACAAACGTATCAATGTATAAAAAGTTTTCAGATTTGCCATTATACAGAGAGTTTCATTCGCAGGAAATAAATAAAACCACTTTCCCTCTTAGACGTTTATATAACGGATATAATCCTGAAATATCTTTATACAATGAGACAGATAATAAATTGATTACTCTTCTATCTAAGCATGAAATAAAATCTATTCTTGACGAAGAGTTTAATAAGCAACTTAAGCAACAAATCAATCAACTTATTATTAAATCAGCACAAGAGAAAATTTCTGAAAAAGTTAAAAATTATATTGAAGATAATCAAGATGAAATAAACGAGAAAATTTCTTCTGCAATCTCTCAATATTAAAATGATTTTTTCTTTTTATTTGGAAAAGAAAAAATGTCCATATTCTCAATGATAGATGAATGTTCTCGCAAGAGAAGACAGCAATTTGAACAACAAGCATCGCATGAAAAAATATTATCGTCTCTACCATGTGAATCTACCGTAATTTCATACTTTATAAAACAGCGAATCTTAAATAGAGAACGAACAAACGAAGTTTTTAATGCGTCTTTTATAACATATTTTGGTGAAGTAAAAAAAGTTCTTGATGAGATTGACAATGATTTTAATAAATTAGAATCATGTATTAAGAATGCCGGAGAAAATAAACATGATGTATGTAAATGTTTTGAATAAATTATTTTAAAATAATTTATTAGAGGATGTTTCACATAAACATCGAGAATTAAATCAATGTTTCACATAAACATTGATTTAATTGCGCGTATCTGTTTCTCCATAGTTTCTACTTGTGTAAGAAGAGAAGATTTTCGTTTTTCTAACACAGCAATTTCTTCCTTCTTCTGTTCAACATAATCATTAAAACTCTCTTGGAACGTTTGAAAGAAATCTAATGGGGTTGAATGAAGAGTGACAGGTGTGGAATTTAGAGAAAATTTATCGTTTGCAACAAACTCAATTTTAACTGGTTCTGCCTGTGGTGTTGTCATTGGGGAATTTGCAGGTGTTGAATGGTGAACAGCTTCTTCTTCATCAGATGATTTTGAATCATCATCTTCTTCATCAGATTCTTTTTTAAGTGTAGGAGGGGCTACTGGAGGTGATTTTTCTACGACTGAAGGTGATTCTTCATCTGATGAATCGGAAGATTCGTCTTCAGATGAAGCGTCTTGTTTATCAGAATCTAAATAAAATTTATATTCTGGAGCATATTCCTTACATATTTCTCGCGTTTTATCATCAATTGAAACGAATTTACCATTTTCAAATCTTCCAACAACACATCTCTTTTCATTTTGAGATTTAACAACTAATGTTGATTCCTTATGAAGCATAAAAACCTTATCGCGTATTTTTGATAATTTAATTTTATCTCCACTCATTTATATAATTATACGTTTCTTTAAAGCAGAGGATATCTTCATTTTATAAGGTTTCCTATTATCATTCATGCTTTTCTTCATCAGCTAATTCTGCCAATTCAGCTTCAATTTCTTTTTCATCGTCATCCTCTTCTTCAATAATTACTGGAGAAGCTTTCTTGAAAGTAGTTTTTGGAGAAGAGGATATCATAAATTCAACAGTTGAAATGTGTTGAGGATTTTGATATACAGAAGTTTGAACCGATGTTTGTTTTCTAACAAAACTTGTCGGTAGTAGAGATTGTTTTTTTGAGAGAGTAGTGTTTTCAGATTTTATTGTAATTGGAAGAGATTGTTTCTGTGGCACTGTTTGTGGTGGTGAGGATTGTTGTGGAGCTACTTGCTGTTGTGGAGCTACTTGCTGTTGTGGAGCTACCTGCTGTTGTGGAGCTACTTGCTGTTGTGTTAATAGGTCAATTTCATTCGATGTTTGAACAACTGGAGATACTCTAGCTTCTTTCAATTTTTCAATTTCTAAACTTAGCTGATTGATATTATAATCACTTTCTTGTTTTATATTTTCAAATAATAATTGAATATCTTTACCCATTCTATTCATTCGTTCTTTTTGCGTATTCTCAAGATTTGAAATATAATTCTTCATTGTTCCTATGGCCTCTGCTTGTTTAGTAACAACATCTTCAAGCTGCTCTATACGAGCCATCGCTTGATTATGTCTTCTACTAGTAATGAACATAATTCCTGTTAACGCAACCAATTCAACTCCCATATGTATCATCATTGTTTTATTTTCTAACAGAGCCGACATTTCTTTTACAGCTCTTTTTGTTTAAATATTGAAAAAATGAATATTTTTCTTTTTTTGAAAAAGAAAGTAAATGGGTAGTGTTTCATTTATTAGCGAAAGCTTATCCTCAAAGACTGGAAAAAAACACATTCGAGCATCCATCCCAATAGAAGCAAGGATTGAGATTAAAAAAAATATTTTTCTAAAAAGCCCTTTTCAGCCAGAGATTCCATCTCTAAATCATGAAATAAAATGTTTCTGCTGTCAACAAACTAAATTAACATTTGATACGTTTGAATGTGGACATATTATTCCATACTGTCTTACAAAAATATCTTTTGACGAAAATAACATGCATGCTATCTGTAAAACATGTAACAGGAAAATGCATAGACTACATATGTTTGTATATATGATTCTAAACAAGAAATCCATACAACATCTTTCACCAATTGAAAAGAGAGATGCTATTTTAGCATTTAAAAAATATTTTTCTAGCATTCCTCTTAATACACAAACGTATTTTAAATGTCTTAAAAGTATCGAACACTATAATAATTTTTTATAGTATAAAATGAAATATTTCTTCTTTAAGAAAAGAAGAAAATACTAAATGAACTCTGAAGAGATACTCATTAATTCAATGAAAATGACAGACTTACAGAAAAAAGCATATGATCTAATGGTAGAAGGAAAAAATCTTTTTCTCACTGGTCAAGGTGGAACAGGTAAAAGTATGATTATTAAAAAATTTAGAGCAGAATTTAGAACAAAACGAAATATCGCAGTAACATCAACAACAGGTGTATCCGCTCTATTAATAGGAGGGACAACTCTTCATTCATATCTCGGAATCGGATTAGGGCAGTCATCCATCGACACACTTTTTAACAAAATAATTAAATCGAAGGCAAAAAAGAATTGGACTTTAGTAGATACTCTTATTATCGATGAAGTTAGCATGCTTAACCCTGTTCTTTTTGATAAATTAGAAAATTTAGGACGTCTTATACGACGAAACGAAAAGCCTTTCGGAGGAATTCAACTTATTTTATCTGGAGATTGGTTACAACTTCCAGTTATTGATTCTGAAACTTTCTGTTTTGAATCTAAGTGTTGGAATAGATGCCAATTTAACACTGTATGTTTAACGGAGAATATACGACAGAAAGATGAGGCGTTTCAAAAATGTTTACAAGAAATTAGAATTGGAAAACTTTCAGAAGAAAGTACGTCTCTTCTTAAAACATTAATTAATAAAAAATTAAATATGAAAGATGGTATTTTACCTACAGTAATGCATACTACTAATGCAGAAGTTGATATTATAAATAAAAGAGAATTAGAAAATCTAGCGGCAAATGTTCAAGAAGGGGTGAGAAAATTCTATTCATACGATATGGAAATTGAAATTACTGGAGGGAATCCTAAATATTACGATGTCGAAAAACTCGCACAAAAATACAAAAAACATTGCAACGCTCCTACAGAACTAATACTTTGCAAAGATGCACAAGTCATGCTTCTTTATAATTTGGAATTGGAAGCTGGATTAGTAAACGGTAGTAGGGGTGTTGTAACAGATTTTATTGAAGGGATTCCTGTTGTGAAATTTTTAAACGGAATAGAAATGTTGATAGATTTTAAAATTTGGAATTATGAAGAAGATGACCAAATTGTTGTAAGCATTTCACAGGTACCTCTTCGTTTAGCTTATGCTATAACGGTACATAAATGTCAAGGAGCAACTTTAGATTACGCTCAAGTGAATTTGAGAAACGTTTTTGAATATGCTCAAGTATACACAGCTCTATCACGTGTAAAGAACATGGATGGATTGAGTATTGTAGGTTTAGATTTCAAGGGAATAAAAGCTCACCCCAAAGCATTACAGTTTTATAAAGCATTAGGATGAACTTTTATCCCATCCCCAAAGCGTTACAGTTTTATAAAGCATTAGGATGAACTTACATCTTAACAAAAATGAAAAATAATTTTCTTTGAATTTGAAAGAAAATGTCAGAAAAAGAGTGCGAAATCTGTGCTAATGAAGAAGAAAAATTTATAAAATGTTCGCAATGTTCGTTTGAATACTGTGTTTCGTGTTTTATGAAACATCTTCTCTCGCTGAATGTTCTTTTTCCTTTCTGTATGAACTGTAAACACATTTTTAATTTAGATTTTATCTCCATGAACACTGTTCCAAATTTTCACAACAAAAAATATCGAGATCATCGAGCAAAGTTTCTTCTAGAACACGAGAAATCTCTTCTACCGCAAACACAAGGGTTAGTTCAAAAAGAAAAAAGAATAAAAGAATGTAATGAACGTCTTAAAATTGTTAGAAATATCATTTCCGATTTATCTAAAAAGTATAACGATGCAACATCACACATCGATAAAACAATCGAAATGAAAGGAGCAACCAGATATATTCTTTCTGATAGAGAAAGGCAGAATGTTTTAGATCAGAATTACCATATTTTACAAGATATTGAAATATATGTTAACGAAAAAACAAGATTAACAAGTGAAATCTTCTATATTAAAAATGGAGGAGTTAATCCGAATCTCAAAAAAATTGTAGATACAAATGTAATAGGAAGATGTACAGCAAAACATTGTTCAGGGTTTATTGATAAAAAGGGAATCGGATTCGTTGCATGTGGATTATGTTCAACCGAATTCTGTGATAAATGTCACAAAGAAATAAGTAATCAACATAAATGTTTACAAGAAGATATAGATACTGTCAAAGAATTGAAAGATAATACAAAGGCGTGTCCTAAATGCGCTGCCTTAATATTTAAAATTGCAGGATGCAATCAAATGTTCTGTACAGCATGCACAACAACATTTAATTGGGATACATTGGAAATTGTAACTAGAAATTTTCATAACCCTCATTATATTGAATGGAGACGTCGACATGGAAATGTTCCAAGACAAAATACTGAGGGCGATGAAGATTTTGCAAGAGCTATAGCAGAAGGAAGAGAAGACCAGTATCAACGTCTCGTGTTGGGGCGACGTGATAGATGTGTTCCACTTGATACTGAATTCTTTTTGCACGGAAATTTTATAGATGAAGGAGATTGTCCGTTTCCAGAGAAAATCCGTGGAAAATTGTATTGGGAATACAAAAAATTAAAAGAACATAAATATAAAAATGAAGAAACGTGTGATAATAAGGATCTTAGAATAGCATATCTATTAAACGAGATTGATGATAAACATTTTCTTAAAATGGTAAAAATGAGAGAAAAACGACGAGAAAAAGATAGTAGCATATATCTCATTTTGCAAATGTATTGTGATACAATGAACGATATGTTTATTAAAGCATCTACTGCAAGCCAAAATAGAAGAGTGTTAGAAATCATTGTACAAGAAATTATTGGATTGAGAAAATTTGTAACAGATTCTTTGGCGAATGTTCAGCAGAAATTTGAAGGAGTTGTACCTTCTCTATGGGCGATTGATATGCAAAAATGAAAAATAATTTTCTTTGAATTTGAAAGAAAATGGTTGAAAAAGAATGCCCAATCTGCGCGTATGAGGAAGAAAAGTTTATTGTGTGTCAATTCTGTTCTTTTGAATATTGCGTAGATTGTTTCACAAAGCATCTTCTCTCTCTAAAAGTTCTGTTTCCATTCTGCATGAATTGTAAACATGTTTTTGATTTGGATTTTATAGCAATGAACACTGTTCCAAATTTTCACAACAAAAAATATCGAGATCATCGAGCAAAAATCCTCGTAGAACACGAGAAATCTCTTCTTCCTCAAACACAAGAAGCTGCAAATAAACAGAAGAAAATTCGAGAAGTAAAATACCAAATAGGTGTATTAAACGCTCGCATCAAAGAATCAGAACGTTTATATCATATCTTAATAGGGAGGGCGTATGCATCTACATTTGATGCTGCTCAAAATCGTAATGTATACGTTTTAACATACCAAGAACAGAATGAAGCTATTGCCAATGCAAAAGCAGAATTAGCTCGTTCAACCCCTCACCTTCTACAACGAAATCTTCTTAAAAGACAGATGAATGATTTGCTGTATCTCACACCTAGTGGCAATATTGAGAAGAAAAAATACAATATTGAATTTATTGGTCGCTGCCCTGAAACCAATTGCGAAGGATTTATTACGCGAAAAGAGAAAGGTGTTGTAGTTTGCGGATTATGTGATACGGAATTCTGTTCAAAATGCCATAAACATAATAATAAAGAACATGAATGTAAAGCAGAAGATGTTTCTACGGTGGAAGAATTAAAAAAGACCACAAAACCTTGTCCAAAATGTGCAGCTCTTATTTTTAAGATTTCAGGATGTTCCCAGATGTTTTGCACTGTGTGCAAAACAGCTTTTGATTGGCAAACTGGAGAAATTGTTACAAAGAATTTTCATAACCCTCATTTCTTTGAATGGCAAAGGCAGGCAGGTGTCGTTCCACCACCACGAGATACAGCGAATGATGAAGCGTTAGCTCGCGCAATTGCGGAAGGCCGTGAAGAGGAATTTCAACTTTTATTAGCTCAAGGAGGACAATGCCAAACATTGAATGTAGTAACTTTTCTGAATGCTGGTTATAATGAAAATGGAAATTTTCCTAAAAATAAACGAGAAAACTTGTATCGACAGATGTCAGAATTTAAAGGGTATACCCAACATAAGTTTCAAAATATAGAGACGTGTGATAATGAAGACTTACGTATTTCATATCTTCTAAAAGAGATTGATGACAAACATCTATTAAAAATGGTGAAAATGCGCGAAAAGAAACGTGAAAAACATGGAAGTATCCATCTTATTTTACAGATGTATTGTGATACATTAAATGATATGTTAATAAAGTCAACGTTCGTATATAATAATGATAAAGTCATTAGAGATATTGTAAAAGAAATAAAGGCTCTGCGTAAATTCGTGTCAGATTCATTAAACGATGTTCAAAAACGGTTTGGTGGGGTGGTTCCTTCTCTTGCTATTGCAGGATGGGAGTAAAAATGAAAATTTTTTTTCTTTACAAAAAGAAGAAAATGGGCAATTCTAAGTCTTCTGGAACGAAATGGGAACGCTGTCAATATTGTGGGTTAATAATGTCTAAAGAAAAGATTGGTTATGCTATACGAAAAGATCAACATTGGGATGTTTTTGATTGCTTAGAAGATTATCCACATGCGCAGATTTGTTCAAATAAGCCTATAGTAGAATTTCAACGTACAACAAAAACAATTGCACTAACAGATTCGAAAGATGTTTGGAGATATCTGTACAATAACGGAGTGATTCCAGAAAATTGGTTATGGTATTTCCATTGTATTACATCAGAAACACCGAACAGATTTCCAATATCATATCGATTCAATGAATATATTTCTTACGATGTTGATTTTGAAGCTGTTTCAGGATGTTCAACTCCTGAATGGCGAGAGATGTATCAACGAATTGACAAGTTTGTAAACGATTATAAAGATACGAATGTAAATGTTTATTTTAAAATTCGTCTAGGTAACGCTCTCATATCTTTTAACACGTACGAATCGATTTCAGCATTTCTACGACGTCTTCACCCTCTTGTGTATCCTACTCCTTTAACCGATAAAACAACAGAACATATTGCGGAAAAACCTGAACATCAAACATACTATCCAACAGCACCATCACTTCATTCTACAGAGTAAAAATGAAAATATTTTCTTCTTTTCTAAAGAAGAAAATAATGGGTAATAACACATCATACGAGAATTGTAAATATTGCGATACACCTATTCAGTATATTACTGATGAAAAAGAATATTATTTTAATTCTCATTATTATCAATGTAAAAACTACCCTTTTATTTCATCCGTTAGTCCTTTATTAGCCGATACAGATCTATTCTCTCACCTACAAAATTTAAAAGTTATTCCTAAAGATGGTCACATCCGTAAATTTTATAATTCATCAATGTTCTCTGGAACTTTACATAATTTTGATATAGAGTATTCAGGGAAAAAACAGAAATATTTAAAATTGGAACAAACTCCTATCATATTCTTTGAATTTTTTGGAAAGGGTTTGCTCCTGAAAAAAATAGAAAAGACCTCTTTCTCTGTACAGAATAAGGATTCTTTTAACGAATGGAACAGTTTCTATACCCATGTGTATAAATTCTTTGTGGAGAACAAAGAATATGATTTTATACGAGCCACTGTCTGTGGGGTAGAGTTATGTTTTGCATATAGGAGAGATAAATGTGATGAGTTTCTAAGGCGTTTCAAGAATAATTTTGTCGATACTCTGTATTCAAAGGATGTTGGTATTGAACGTATAAAGAATGTTGTTGTGTAAAAATTGAAAAATAATTATTTTAAAAATAATTATAAATGCTATCTATAAATATAAAAAATTCCATTATCATAGTTGATATTATCGCTCCAACAACAAATAATATAAAACATAAATCTCCTAAACCATTATGTGATGGCATAGATTGTATCGAATGTTATTTACGAAGTGCATCATCTTTAGAAAAATGTAAATTATTAGATACATCAAAATATATTAATTTAAATCTTCGGAAAATTCTAAGAACAACACAAGATAAATTTTGATTTATATGTGAAGAATGCCATCATTCATTTTTAATGTCTATGCAAAGTGTAAATGTTGGATGTTGGTGTAAATATTGTAATAGTGGAGATTTATGTGGAGATGTTTTCTGCGATATTTGCATCAATAAAAGTTTCGCTATTAGTGACAAATCAATGTTTTGGAATTTTGAAAAAAATAAAGATACTCCTATCGATATTAGATACGGTTCAGAAGCTGTAAGATGGTTTAATTGCAAAACGTGTAGTCATACATTCGATATAAAAATTTGTAAAATTACACGACCGGAAGCTTCATGGTGTCCCTATTGTTCAAGTCATCGTTTATGTTCTGATAATAATTGTAAAATCTGTTACGAAAGAAGTTTTGCAAGCAATCCATTATCTAAATTTTGGAGCAATAAAAATACTGTTTCTCCAAGAGAAATGATGTTTAATTCAGGGAAAAAATTCATATTCGAATGTGAATGTGGAGAAGAATTAGAATATTCTCTCGATTATCTTTCAAGAGGTAATTGGGGATGTTCATGTGAAAAAATTCTCCCCCATCTTGAACAAGAAATGGAGAAAGTTTTAAAACAGTATGATATTAAATTTGAACGGCAGATAAGTTATGATGATTGTAGAAATAAATTACCTTTAATTTTCGATTATAGGATTTCTATTGATGCTCAAACTACTATTATTATCGAACTACAGGGAGAACAACATTTTCGATACTGTGCTAAATTTCATAAAACTGAAGGTAGATTTGAAACACAACAGCATATTGATTATTTGAAAGTAAAATATGTTACAGATAAAAAACATCATTATTTTGTAGCTATATCATACAGATGCCAAAATTATATCGACCAAATTTTAGATATTATTCTTAAAAATCCTAAAAATAATTATTTTTTCATTCGTCAAACACACCATCTTAATAATTGTAAAACGTTTACGAATAAAGAAGATATTATAATAAGAGATAGATACGAAGAAATTCTAGATTTATGTGCCGAATAATTTTTTATTATTAAAAAATTATTTAATTTCCTCCACAACTTCCATAAGAAGCTCCTTTGAAACCGTTTTGAAGAGCGTTTTGAGCGCGTCCGTTGTATGCCAACTGTGCCATGCTGCGCTCGTAGGCTCCCACGGTACAATTCTTCTGATTGGCATAAGTGTTAGCATCAAAATCGTTGTTGAATCCACCAGTGATGTTCTTTCTGCTTGCAAGCCACTGGTCTCTGTTTGCTGAATCAACTTGTGCTGAAACATTTCCGTAGATATTACCGTCTAAACCACCAGCTGATAACGTGACATAGTTGAAATACTTAGGTCTCTGGTCATTCTCAACTAACACTCTATCCTCTGCGCTGTTGCATCCTGGAGTTTTGGTATAAAACGAATCAGGGGCGACACGTCTCCCTGTTAGATCATAACCGTTCCAAGGAACACAGACCATATTGTTCGGGTTTTGAAAACGATCACTTTGCATGCGGTTTGCCCACCCCACATTAACTTGGCACGTTTTCACCGAGGCTTGTAAAGATAAAGCGCCTGACATTTTTATTATAGATGAGAAAAGAAAAAATGAAATTATTTTTAAAATCAAAGAGTAGTAAATAATAATGGGAGTGAAATACTTTTTTAAATATCTCAATGAGAAACATAAATCATGTATTCATTCGTTGAATAAGAAAAAAATGAAAGATGTTTGTGGACAGCAAGTATCTACTCTTCTATTAGATATGAACGGTATCTTTCATCCCGCGGCTCAATACGCATTTCAGTATGGAAATTATAAACCTGCGACCCCAATATCTCTACTTGGAGCTCCTTCTGGAGGAGCTCCCTCTGGAGGAGCTCCTTCATTTACAAAACAGAGATCGCAAATGTATAAACGTGTTTGTGATATTGTTAATTTATATGTTAAAATAGTTCAACCAACTTCAACATTAGTATTAGCAGTTGATGGGACAGCTCCTTTAAGTAAACAGATTCAGCAACGTCAGCGGAGGTTTAAGGCGGGAGAGGGTGATGGTGAATTTTTACAATCACCATCACCCTCATTTTCTCCAAATTGTCTCACTCCGGGAACGAAGTTTATGGACGGATTAACAAAATACATACATGTCTATATTCAGAAAATGTGTTCATTCGATCCGATATGGAGAAATTTGAAAGTGATATTTTCTAACGAAAAAGTTGCTGGAGAAGGGGAACAGAAACTAATGACTTACATACGAGCGCATTTAACTGAAAGTTATTGTGTCGTAGGATTAGACGCAGATTTAATTTTTCTTGCTTTAGCAACTCACGTAGAAAAATTTTATGTTCTTCGAGAAGATATATATAATAGAGATAATGATTATTTTCTTATTGATATAGATGCTCTACGAAAATCTTTTGTGAAAGAATTATGCGAGGCTGCCGATTTATCAACAGCCTCATCTCGTTCGCTCATAAACGATTTTATATTTATGTGTTTTGCTGTTGGAAACGATTTTATTCCACACGTTCCAGCAATAGAAATTCTCGAAAACGCTATTGATATTTTAATTGATACGTATAAAGCTGTTGTTGTTAACGTTCCTCTCACAACAAAATCTTTTAAATTTAATAAAAAAGCTTTAAAAAAATTCTATACAATAATAGCTTCTAAAGAAGAAGAAATCTTTAAAGAAAAACTTTCTCATCATGAAACATATTTTCCAGATGTTATTTTACAAAACAACGTTGATAAAGAAGGAAAGATAAATTTAGATAAATACTTTAATGAGTATTATGTGAAAAATATTTTTAAACGTGAAATAGTAGAAGAAGATATAGAAAATCTATGTCACGAATATTTGAAAGGGTTACATTGGATATTATTATATTATAACTGTGGAGTTCCGAGTTGGAATTGGAGATATCCGTATCAATATGCTCCTTCAGCGAGACATTTAATGAAATATATTGATACGTTTGAATTTACACCTTTTGAAAAATACGTTCCAAGTATGCCTTTTGTTCAACTTATGTCTGTTCTTCCACCATCAAGTAAAGATTTAATACCTTCTCCACTATGTGATGTGTTCTTCTGTCATGAAAAGACGAAAGTGTTCTTTCCGAAAAAAATCGAAATTGACTTAGCAGGAAAGAAACAAGAATGGGAGGGAATAGTTATTCTACCAACTATTGACCCAACAGTAATGGAGAATCTCTTCTTCGATTATAACAAAGAAATTTCAGATGCAGACATTATTAGAAATAAGAGTGGTCATAGCTATATGTATTCATATTCTAGTGGAGTTTCTAACAAGGTTGGACGAGATAATAACGAATTTGTTTCAAAAACAAAAATAGAAATCTATGATTTTCAAGATGTATGATAGTATATAAAAATGAAAAATATTTCTTTTACAAAATAAAAGAAAAATGTCTGTATATTCTATAGTGAATCTTATGATTGAGATGTTTAACAATTTTAAGATAGAAGACTGGATAAAATTTTCAACAGGAAAAAATTGCGAAATAATAAAACAATATATTAAATATATTAAATTCCTTCAGCAAGAACTTGTTAGATTCGGAAATAAAATATCAAAAGAACATGATTTATTCGGAGATGATTTTGAAGATATAATAGAACTGCGCTCGGCTCAGCTTGATTATAGCTATAGGCTGCTGTTAGCTTTTGTGAAAGATATTCAAGAAACGCCAGAGGAAGATATTGATTTTGCTGATGATATTATACAAGAGATAATTGAAAAACAGATTTTTGAGAAATCTGAATCTGACGAGATAATAGCAGATTATTTTGATGGAGAAACATGCTAGAAAATGAAAATATTTTCTTTCTTAGAAAAGGAAAAAATGAGTAGTAAAATGATAAAGAATCGTATCGATACTCCGTTATATAGTAGATGGGGAGATTTTATGATATCAAGAAGGTGGAATTTTCGTAAGCACGGATTACCCCATTATATTGTTAAAGGAGAATTTGGATTCTCTTCATATATGTGGAAAACATATAGATTAGTAGCAAATGGAAAGAATAGTGAAAACAAAATGAAAAATTAATTTCTTCTAAGAAAAGAAGAAATGTCCCATAAACGTCCTCATCAATCACGTTTAATCGTTAGAGGAACGGATTGGATAACTGAAAAAGGATTAAATTCGCGAAAACATCAAATGCCACATTATATTGGAATAGTAGAAGGGACTGGCCGACTAGAATTCGTATGTAAAACTATTGGTGTTCAGTATCGGCATGCTATGGTGGATGATTATTTAATGCTTCATGTATGGAGAGTTAAAAATTCTTATGTATTATCTGCTGATGGTGGAACACTACGGAGAAAATGAAAATATTTTCTTCTTTTTCTAAAGAAGAAATGTCCCATAAATTATGCGGTCTTAATTATGATGATGATATTGAAACAGTTTGGTGCAAGGATAGACGTATATATAATAATAACACGCATTATAGGAAACATGATATGCCTATTTTTATAAGGAAAATAGCATACAAGAATATAGTAGAAACACATTCGAAAAAAATTGATATTATGTTTAACGTTAAAACTAAGTGGATAGTGAAAAACGGAAAATTCGTAATATTAACCGATGGAACATCTTTAGCAATAAAAGAATTCATACCTATCCAATATGATGAATAAAATTGAAAATATTTTCTTCGTTGGAAAAAGAAGAAAATGAGTAGATTAGAAAGAACTGCAGATCAGAAATGTTGGATTCATGAAAACGTAGGAGGTTATTATAGAAAGCATGGAATGCCCATAGATATTTACAGATTTGATAATGGAATATTTTCAAAACAAGGAATGCAATTCTATTGCAATAAAAATTATCACAATTATATTAATGAAAAATACTGGATTAGATTTAATAAATTCGAATTGCACAAAGATGGGTTAACAAGGATGATTTAACAAAATGAAAATATTTTCTTCTTACAAAAAGAAGAAAATGGAGATAGAGCAGTGGAAATTAAAACGTTTAATCTCAACTTTGAATGAACTGGAGGGGGCAGGTACATCGATGATCTCCTTGTTAATTCCACCATCAACAGATTCTTACGGAAGTATCTCCCGTGTTGTTAAAATGCTCACAGATGAAATGGGAACAGCTGTTAACATCAAATCTCGTGTCAATCGTCTTTCTGTTCAGTCGGCAATTACCTCAGCTATTCAGAAACTGAAAACATACTCATGTGTTCCTCCTAACGGATTAGTATTATATTACGGATTGATACCAAGCAACGTTGGAGACAAGAAAATAGCTATGGCGTTCTCTCCATATAAACCTATTACAACATCGCTATACATGTGTGATAGTAAATTTCATACAGAAGGATTACTTCCTCTTTTAGTATGCGAGGATGTTTATGGATTTATTATTGTTGATGGAGGAGGTGCTTATTTCTATACATTGCAAGGAGATATCAAGGTCTCATTAAAGAAATACGAAGTTGATTTGCCGAAGAAGCATTCCAAGGGTGGACAGAGTTCGCAGCGTTTTGGTCGTATTCGGCAGGAGAAACGACAAAATTATATTACAAAGGTGGGAGAGATTGCAACACAAGTATTTATAACGAATAATCTTCCAAACGTCAAAGGAATTATTTTAGGAGGAAGTGCTGAATTTAAACATACTTTATTACAATTTCTTGACCCACGTTTAACAAATATTATTTTGGGAATTGTAGACGTGTCTTATGGAGGAGATAATGGGTTTATGCAAGCAATAGAACTATCTTCTGGAATAATTAAAAACTCTCGTTTTATAAAAGAAAAGAAACTCATAGAATCGTTTATGGCTGAAATAGCAAAAAATACAGGAAAATTCTGTTATGGAATAAGAGATGTTATGTATGCTTTAGAAGAAGGAGCAATTGAAACGTTGATTGTATGGGATGAACTTCCATTGAAAAGATATGTTTTGCAAAACGGAGACATAAAATATACAGAACAAAAGGAATATGAAGACGTTTCGTTGTTTGTAGATTGGATTGCTGTAAATTATACAAATTATGGATGTGCATTAGAAATTATTTCGAATAGTAGTGGAGAAGGTATGCAATTCTGTATGGGATTTGGTGGTATTGGAGCGATAATGAGATTTCCATTATCTTTTGATGTTGTCGAAGAAGAACAGGAGAATTTAGTGGATGACATAACGTTTGATGCGGATTTCCTATAAATTATATTTTATAAAATATAATTTTACATGAAGAAATCAATCTTCAAATCGAGAGTTTTCTCTTTTGATTGAAGCCGTGCTGTATAAAGATTATAGATTCTTGTTGAAAGCATTTCTGCCAAACATATGACGCGAACATCATTTTTGTCTTCTTTTGATATTGATCGCACAATCAGAACGAAGGGGCATTTGTAAAATTCTGACTCTCTCCCTAAACTATCTCCAGAAATAACGTTCCATGATAATTCTCGATTTTTAAAAGACGGTCGAGACGCTATATTTTTAATATGTTCTTCAATGTTAATCACTGTGGTCATTTTTCTTTTTACATAAAAAGAAAATATTTTTCATTTTTATCTATGCCAACCACCTCTCCAACCACCTCTCCAGCCATGATTCCAACCACGTCCTCTGTAAAAATATGGATAAGCACCATAGCCATTGTAAGGAAGTGTTGATACAATAACAGGAGATATATTTTCCGTTTTGGTAAATATATCATTGTTTATTTCCTGTTGCTGTCTGTTAAGCTGCTGTTGAAGGTCGGATATTTTATTATCATATATCGATGTATCAACACTTGGCTGTTTTGTAATAAATATTTTATACATGAACACCAATGCGCATAACGCTATGAGAATGTATGTGATATTAGCCAATTCCATTTATTAATATAAATAATAAATATTCCATTTTTATTTATGGAAATAACAGAAGAGAATCTAAATATTCTTGAGATGGCCTTTTGAATATATCTAAATTTTCCATAAAAATAACATCATGTTTTTCTTTCTTTTCTATGAGCGTTATGAATCCTAGTTCTCTTAGTACATGGCTTATCGTTTGTGTATGAAATGCGCCAGTATAAAGTATAATATTCTTTAATGGAAATTCAGGATTTTTAATTTGGGGAGTGGCCTGATAAATTTTACATAATGTTATAATGTCTATAGGTACGGAGATAAGTTCCATAATAGATAATATAAATTGATAAATATCGTCTTCATTTAATTGTATAATAATCTTTTCAATACATTCTCTCGTAATATTATTATAACATCTCATAAACGTGAGCTGATAATATTTATTCACGTTTTTTAACGAATCATCTATCTTAAATATTTCAAATATCCATGCAGATAACGCTTTAAAAAAATCTTCAGGGTTTTCACGAATGTGATATTTATCGATATATTTTTTAACGTAATTAAGAAATGAAACTATAACAGATTCATCATCTTTATTATTTATTATAGTATTATATGCAGTAAACAGTACAACATAAAATTTTCCATATATTGTAGAAATAAATTTTTTATTATTTAACATTATCGAACGGCGAAAATCTGCAATATGAAATCTTCCTATATATTGGCATTCATCTTCTCCACTAAAACATTTAGAAAACATTTTATGGATTCTAGTAATCTTTCCTAAATTACTACACTGCTCATATGTTAAATTTTTTATGTATTTATCATCGCAATTATTTATTTCAAGAAAGAAATCTATATAATATGGAGATGCCGAAAATAATTCTTTCAAATATATTTCAACAGGTGACCCTACTGTTTGCTCATAAGATCCGTGATACTCTCCAAAGAGACAGAACATTTTATCATTTTGATAATCATAAATCTGTTTGAATATTTTAACTCCTTTAATAATGGTTGGAAGAGAAGGGAATGATCTCGATCTCAAAATATTATTAATTTTATAATATTCACAACCTCCCAATAATTCTGCTTTATCAAGAGGAAATAGCATCTCTCCTATATCTATAAAAGTTGTACCGTTCTGTAAAATCAATTCATCTATGTTTTTATATAACCTTTCTTCATCAGGAAGATTTGTTTGTTCTATAATAAAATTTTTAAACTCTTCTTCTGTAAAACATTCTACTATAGTTTTATCGGCATTTGAAATCATATATGGCATTTATTTTAAAATATATTTTAATAAAATATATTATTCGTTCTTCATTCTTCTAAGATATGAAATGATTTCTAGAAGAATATTAACATCAAAACTATTATAAATTTTAATATCTTTAAGAATGTCAGATGTCTCAAGAATTTTTCCATTTTCAAATTCTTTTTGGGCGTTTACTCCAGCAATCAATCCATTCTGACAATTCGAATCTATTTTAAGAGATATAAGATTATTATCATACATCGCTTTAGATATTTGTTTTAATCCAAAATTAAACGCTCCTTTAACAACAATAGGTTCTTCTCTAAAAATCTTTACCATATCCATCCAAGGAAGAGGAAGAAATGGAAGATTATGAAAAGCGACTCGTTTATTCCATAATAATTTTTATTTAATTGATATTTTTATTTTTTTAAAATATCAATTAAATAAATCTTTGAAACAATAAAATGAAAAAATGTTCACGATGCAAACACTCTCTTTCTGATGAATCATTTGTATATAATAACAAAACTCATAAAATATGCGAATCATGTTCTATAAAACAAAAAAAGAAATGTAATATATGTGAAATTTGTGGTATTTTTGCAAGATTTAATAAAGAAACGGAAACACATGGAATCAGATGTCAAACACATAAAGAAATAGGTATGATTAATGTTTCAACAAAAAAATGTAAATTTATGGGATGTAGTACAGTAGCTAATTTTAATTTTGAAGGAATGAAAAACCGAAAATTTTGTTCAAAACATAAAGAAGAGGGAATGGTTGATATTATAAATAAAAAATGTCAATTTACGAATTGTAAAAAATTACCAACTTTTAATTTTGAAGGAATGATTGAACGTAAATTTTGTGCTGAACATAAAGAGGAGGGTATGATTAATTTACGCGATATATGTCAATTTTTGACATGCACTAAAATGGCTATATTTAATTTCGAAGGATTGGCCGAAGGAAAGACTAAAGGTAAATTTTGTTCAGAACATAAAGAACAAGGTATGATTAATGTTAAAGATAAAACATGTGAATTTGCTAAATGCCAAAAAAAACCAACTTTTAATTTTATAGGAATATCTCAGCCTAAATTTTGTGCTGAACATAAAGAAGATAGTATGATCAATGTTAAAGATAAAAAATGCCAGTATATCAATTGTAAAAAAATACCCTATTTTAATTTTGAAGGAAATTCCAACGGAGTATTTTGCTCTGAACACAAAGAAAAAGATATGATAGATGTTAAATCTAGAAGATGTAAAAAATGTCATATCAGAGCTATATATGGCGTTCCTTTTAATTTTCCAACGTGTTGTGTCACCCATAAAGAAGATGGAATGATAAGACATCCTAAAGCCAGATGTCGAATAAGAAATTGCGACGAATATGCTAGATTCGGAAATGATATTATAAAAAAACGACCATTACATTGTGAATTACATAAGACAATAAATGATATGGATTTTGCAGAAAGATTATGTTTTAATTGTGGAGCAACTGATATTCTTGATTCGAATAATTTATGCGTTTCAGTTTGTGGAACAATAGAAACATGGAATAAATATAAAAAATATCAAAAAAATAAAGAGAATCGAATGAATAAAGTATTAGATACATATGTTGGGATTCCATATTCCAAAGATATTAAAATTGGAGATTGTAAAGGAGACTTGCAGCGTCCTGATCGTGTTCATGATTTCGGATCACATTGGTTAGTAATAGAATGTGACGAATCTCAACATGAAGGAAAATCCCAATGCGCAAAATATGATACTAAACAGGATGAAGACATCGACCGAATGAAAAATCTATATAATGTGTTTGCTGGTATAGAGAATAGGCCACTTATTTTTATAAGATATAATCCCGATAATTATAGAGTAAATAATATTTTACAGAAAACACCTCTACAGAAACGAGAAGAAATTCTTGTACGTTGGATAAATCATTTTAAATCGAAGACAATTGATTATTTTATTGATAGACATCTCTTATGTGGTGTTATATATTTATTTTATGATGATTACAATGAACACGAAACAGATATTATTTGTTTATACTAAATATATTTTTATAAAAATATATTTTTATTTCATGTTTCTTAAATATGTTATAATTTCAAGTAAAATTTTTACATCAAAATCATTATACTGTTTAATATCTTTAAGAATTTGCGATGTTTCAATCGTTAATCCTTTTTCAAATTCTTTTTGAGCATTAACTGCTGCAATAAGTCCATTTTGACATTCTGATTCTAATTTATATTTTACTAAATTATTATTATACATTGCTGTTGATATTTGTTTAAGACCAAAATTAAATGCACCCTTAATAACAATAGGTTCATCCTTAAAAACTTTTAATAAATCGAACCAATTTGGATTAATATCAAATTGTAATTCTAATTCTTCACATCTTTTATTCCAAATATTTTTTTCAGCATACCAGTAGAACACCTTAGATGGTTTATATTTTTTAAATAATTGATATGTCTCTGTTAAAATTCGTTTCTCTTCTTCCGGAGACATATTATCCACTGTGAAAGTGTATGATATTTTTTCAAAAGCGTTTCTATTTTTTTTATGTACAACGATTCCCACCATAAAAATGGGAGCAGCACCGAATGACGTTCCATCAATATCATTTCTGAGATTTACATCCACAAACGTTTCAAAATCTATGAACATTTCGCATTGTCCTTGAAATTTAATATTTTCTTGTTGAGAAAATGTACGAGAAATGGGGGAACCTAGCGGTTCCCCTCTGTTAATATTTAAAATAGCATCAACAACTATGGCTTGTTTATTTTTAAATCCTAAAATATCTGCATTGCATTTAGGGTCTCTCCAAGAGAATATATTATTTTTAAGAGCATTAGTTCTTGCATTAACTCCGCACATCCAAATATCTGTTATTTCACCTATATCATCAGCAATCTCTCTTTTTCTTTTATTCAATTTACCAGAATCTATTCTCATATTAGGATAAAGTTCTTTTATTGAAGGTGGAGAAACTGACCATTTATGACCATCAGTTTCAACACGTCTAACCCACTCGATAGAGTTATCTGTAGAATGAACAATATTAGAGTCATGTCCTCTGTAATCGATAGTTCCTACTTTTTCGAATGGAGAAGATGTTGAGATTGTTTGTGTTATTTTATTTTTTGTGACTGTCGATTTACATCTTCTACCGAGAATGTAAGCATATCTTGGAATATAATTTTGAAGAGACTGCAAAGCATTATTATAAATACATAATTGATGTTTATATGCATGGTAATGTCCTTGATTTAATATATGTATTCCGTCATGTGCTAGAGGAACTGTTGAAAATTTAATATCAAACACGACGTAATGGGTGATTGATGAACATAATTGTGGTGGAGGGGTGGAAATCATTTTATTTAAAATATCCGAACGGACAAGAAGATCAATAATCCCTTGTGTTTTTGTTGTTTTATCTTGAAACGGTGCAGAATATATTATTTCAGCTCTGTCATTTATAAAATCTTTTGTATTCTTGCATGTAAATTCATTAATAATATTTCCACCATATTTTACATCGAATCTTTCTTTCAGAGAATTAACAATTGATGTTTCAAATTCATTTCCTCTCTGTTTAATAAAATCAACAAACTTCTTCGGTGGCTGTTTTTCAGAAAAAGGGTTATTATATTTGCGTTCTTCCCCTCTTTTTAACCAATCAGAAAGATGGTCATTTTTCACGTAATTATATGTGGAAGACGCAGAGACAAACTTTGTTATCGATAGATGATGTCTAGTTCTTTTTGCAACGGGAACAGATTGTTTCAAAAGATTCGACGCGAGTCGTTTCATTTTATATGTAACAAAATTGTTTTAAATTTTCAATTTTTTAAGAAATGTTAGAGAGAGTTTTTTGTTTAAAGAAAATATTTTACTGTATAAAAAATGGGGATAGTTCAACCACAGCCACAAATTGAAGAGGGGATTTTATTGACAAGTGGTAGTGAAGGGGAAGAAGTGAAAGGGGAAGAAGTGAAAGGGGAAGAAGTGAAAGAACATTTGATTACAATACAAAATATCATTCCAGATGTGCCAGTTGCAGATGTGCCAGTTGTAGACGGTCTTATGTTTGATAGAGAAGAAGATAAAACAAAAGTTTTTTATAATGATTGGTCTTGCACGGATACTCCAGAAAAACTTATGCAACTAATAAATGATGAGAAAGATTCTATTCGTAAAAATTATAAAGGAACGAGTAATCTGTATAACGATGTTCAAGGAAAACCGATAAAATCTGATGCGAGTTATTTAACTCTTCAAAAACTCGAAGACATGAAACCTCATTGGTTGAAGAAACTTGAAGATAATATTCTATGTGGAAAAACTCCAAGAGCGTTATCTGTTGACGATGATGATAAAAATCTGGGAATAAAAGGGGACGATGTATCTACATCGTCAATTCCCCCTCTCCCATTATACAGCAATCTAGATGTTGAGAGCATCTTTACTGAATGTAAAATATCTCCAAATGATACGATGTATAATTACATCAAAAAGAAATATAAAGAAAAACTTCAGGAACAACTCACAAAGAATTTTAATAATATGGTAGATAGAATATTAGATAAACATGTCGGGTACGTTGTTGAAAGAAATTCATACATAATTAATCAACAAATGGAGACAATTGTTAAACGATTAATAAGTCATAATGAATTATAATTAATTATTTTTAATAAAAATAATTAATAATCGCGTGTAGCATCTGATGCACTTCCACTACTACTGCTGTGATGTATCTTTGACCGTTTTCCACTAAATAATCTTCCTTTATACACGTAGAAATAACCTACAACACCGATAACAATAATAGCTGCCACTGCAATAATCACACTTCCTGAAATGAGGGATGCTTTTGAAGGTGGTGATTCTCTTCTCTGTGGAATCATATTATCATCAGAAGGATCATTCTGAGGTGGTTGAATAGGTACTTTCTGTCCGTTCTGAATTTTATACATGTTTTCTTAAAGAGAGGGTTTTAATTTTTAACAGAAAAATGAAACCCAATTTTTGACAGAAAACGAAATCTCTATTTAACAGAAAAATGAAATATTTTGAAAGGGGTGTATAAAAGAAAATGTCTCAAAAATATTCTGGACGAATTGAGATTATAATGGGGAGTATGTTCTCTTCAAAAAGCAGTTCTCTCATTTCAAAAATTGAACGTCTTCTCTTAGGAAAAAAGAAAGTGATTGCATTAAAATGGAAAGGTGATACGAGATACACTGAAGAAGAGAAAATAATGACACATAACGGAATGTCGTGTCCGTGTATCTGTTGTGATGATGATACATTAGAGTCCCTATATGATACAGTGGAAGAATATGATTACGTATGCATTGATGAAGGAGCTTTTTTCAAAAACATCGTTCCCTTCTGTGAGAAGCTTGCAAACGATGGATGTAATGTTATTGTTGCCACATTAATCGGCGACTACAAGAGAGAAGGGTTTAATAACATTTTACATCTGATTCCAAAATGTGAAAACATCACAATGCTCCATGCTATATGTATGAAATGTCATAAAGACGGAGCGGCTTTTACGAAGAGAATAGTTGAGGGGAATGAGACGGAGATGGTTGGAGGAGCAGAATCATATATTGCATGCTGCCGAAAATGTTTCTTTGAAAAATGAATTATTTTCTTTTTGAATGAAAAAGAAAAATGTCCAAAAAAATCAATCAGAGTGGATTAGGAATGGAGTGTTATAAATGGCTGATAATCGATAATGGTAAGTGGATGAGAAAGAGAAAACATGGAATGAATCAAGCTTATTATCGGCACTATTGGGGAGATGTTCGTCAGTTCGAGTTTGATGAAAATATGAAATCATATAATATATCAATGGATAAAATATACAATTTTTATAGGCATACACCTATTATGGATTAATAATTTTTAGATAAAAATTATTAAAATGAATTATGTTCCGAATCGTTCCACCAATTTAAAAATAATAATGGAGATGTTTTAAGTTTATTTATTTTAAATTCTGTTTCTTTTAATGCTAAATTCTTTTCATATTCTGTTCCGTATTCTAACGGAGAGCACCCTCCAACATTCGTGCACAAATATTTTGTAATATTTACTGTAGCATTCTGAAAAGCTGAATTCTCATTAATAATAGTATTAATCTTCTCTTTTAATATTGGCGGAATTGTGTCAGAAACAATAGTGATTCTGGGAATTGTTTCAAACGGAACTAAAGTAGCTTCAGATTCTAAATTCCATAAAGATATTAATTCGTATTCATCCACTGGCTTGGGAGTTTCTTTTTCGTTAAGAAGATAGTCGAGAAACCTGTTCAATAACTTGAAAGCCATTTTAATACAACAGAAAATGAAAAATATTTTTCATTTTCAAAAAGAAGAAATGTCTTATAAACTACGTATAGAAGGATGGGGTAAAGAATGGAAAGAAGAAAATTTCTCTTCATATTACAGAAAACATGGAATGCCTGTAAGTATAAAAACAGAAAATAGTGGTGGATTCATATCTTATGGTTCATCTAATATGATTCGCCAATTTAGTAATGGTAAAATGATATTTAAATTTAACTGTAATAATGATTCTAATATACGTCTTGTTTTTGTGCGACAATAAAATGAAAATTATTTAAAACATAAACAGAGTAAATGTCTAGAAAAACTATAGATTGTTATGGTTGTATTAATTGGATAATAAATAAAACAACAGATTACAGAAAGCATTCTCTCCCTTGTAGAATTTTTAAAGAACCACCGAGATTCATGTTTGTTAATGGGAGGAATCGGAGGTTAATTACAACAATATCTAAAAACGGAATTTTTAATGAAATAAATAATAACGAAAAATTTCCAACTACGATTAAGAATAATGGAGAGCAATATTATTATACGAAGATACTTTCTTTGAAAAGAAAATTCTAAAAATGAAAAATATTTATTTATAGATATTGTGTATAAATGCCCGAATTGAAAAGTGGATTGCGAAAAAAGAAGCACGGTATGCCTATTATAAATTATACTAATGATAGACGAGGATTTGTTATTCAATGTATCAATTCAAATAAAATATGGAAATATGTATGGTTTCGAAATATATATGAATGTGAGTTTTTAAACAATATGAATAGCGGAACACTTCTACCATCTGAATTTAGTGAAGATGGAACCACTAGATATACTAATGAACGAGGATGGTTTTGTGTTAATCCGAATAATTACAAAAAATGAATTTATTTTCTTCTATATACGAAGAAGAAATGTCGTGTGTTGAAAATAAAACTATTTCATGGAGGAAGAAACATGGAATGCCGGCTAAGATGTACATATTTACAAATTTTCGTCCTGAAATTGTTATTCATTCTATTGATTCAAATAAAAGATGGAGACAAATACAATTTCGAGATTATTATATTTGGAATTCCATGAACAATGGAACGAATCTACCATCCATAATACATAAAGATGGAAAATCACTGTATATAAATAAACGTGGGAGAGCGCGAGGTAATCCGAATAATCACAAAAAATGAATTTATTTTCTTCTTTCTAAAAAGAAGAAATGTTCAAGTATCAATACGTTTCTATTAAGAATCGGAACATTCTTGTTCTTCGTTGGAAAAAAAAGGAGGACATGAATAGCGTGTTAGATGAAATTTCAAACAGAATAGATGGGGTGTTGAACACCCCTCGAGAAGGGCATAATTTTCCAAAAAAGAACGTCCCATCAAACCATAAATTTTTCATTGGATTTAAAAATTATGATTATGTAATAGCTGTTTCAGAATCAACAGCTCGTACAGCTATTCCCCATGAGATGTGCCATGCACGATTCTATTTAGATGAAGAATATAAAGATAGAATGATTAATATGTTCAATTCTTTTACCGAAAAGAAGAAGGAACATATCTTTAAAATGTTAAAACGTATGGGATATTGCGATAACGTTCTTATCGATGAATGGCAGGCATATTATAATACCGAAGCTCTTAATTTCTTCGGAAATTAGAGCATTTCTTTCGAATATATTAATTGAACATTAATATATTATTGTTTTCTTGCGAGGCAGTCCTTGCATTCATCAGATAGAATAGCATATGATGAAGGATCACATATGGCGTTGCAACGATTATTATCATAATAAATAGGTGCATTAGGGTCAACTTCTCTTGATGCAAGAGATTCACATAACACATCAATGCAATTATCTCTGTCATGTGGAGAATCGTACTTTGAACAGAACTCTATACATGATTTCGACGGTGCATATTTTTCTGCTGTAGCTGCTATAGGACTGATTACAGCGAAAGCTATAATAATTGCTATCAAAATATATAGATGTTGATTAGTTAGCCATTTCATTTATTAAAATGAAAAAGAAAAAAATTAGAATGAAAAAGAAAATGAACACAGCTGTCATTGCGATATTCTGTTTAAGTGGATTGGGCATTCTATGTTTAGTAATATGTATGTTTTCCGAATGTCGCGATGATTATAAAAGATTTGGATGTAAAGATTGTTTTATTAAATGGACTACAGGAAATTGTACAGAAAGAGAGAATGAAGAAGAAGTGGAGGGAAGAACGTATAATTATGAACATTTTCTAGCAACTATTCCTTAAATTATTTTCTATTTTAAAAATTAAAATAGAAATAAAATGTCATATAGTAGTTATTCAAAATTGGGAAGAGATAGTGCAACACAAGATACATCATCTCTATACAATGTGGAAGAAGTAAAAACAGAAAAAGAAAAGAGAACATTCATACACACTAACGATATTGTTTGTATAGATGTATACGCTTCATGGTGTAACCCTTGTAAAAAAATATATCCAGCATATACAGCATTAGCAAAGAAATATAATGATGACAGATGTGTGTTAGTGAAAGAAGATTACGATTTAGGATTATCTCAAGATGTGACTGCTATTCCAGCTTTCTTATTTTACAAAAAGGGGGTGAAAGTTGCACATTTGACTGGAGCAAATTTAGAAGATGTTGAAGAAACGTTAAAGAATCTTCTGGATACCCTTCCACAGAAACAGAAGATAAGTGTCGCTACTACTGCAGGAGGAATAAAAAAAGCGACACCTACACAGACACCTACACAGACACAGACACCATCAAAGATGGCAGTTCATAACAGAGTGATTGGAGAAGCAGTTTCTTCCAATAGAGAGACAAATTCTTCAAATAGAGAAGAATTTGTCTCTCCTTCAATATCAAGACAGTTTGGAGCGACGATAAGAGGTGGGAATATGTGTAATACTGGTGGTAATCCTACATTTGATAATTTAATGGCTGGAAGAGAAGATAAACCGACGTCATCTCAAACAAGAACTGACGGATATTCTTACGGATATTTAAGTAAGTATGATTCCAAAATGTAACGTTTTAAAAAAGAGATATTATAATAAAATATTATGTTTGTTCCAAAAGGGAGATTTATACGTCCTATTTATGAGAGGATACCGTCATTGCCTAACGAAAACAAATATCCAAATCACTCTATGTTAGGGTATCTTAATTTTTACGGAAACATGGATTATAAAAATAGAATTTATTATTCTTCAAATACTGGAGAATTTTTTTATTCAGAAAATGACTCTCCTCTACAACCATGTACAGAATCTGAAAAGGGTGTATGTCTTGAATTTATAGAATGGAAACGTGATATGGATTTGGAGATTGAAAGATTTAAGACACGGAAGAATACAGCTATAGCTAAATTGAAAGAACTTGTTTTATCATTATCAGAAGAAGAATTAAAATGTCTCCCTTTTACGGATGAACATATTGTTGATAGAAGTGCAGAAATTGCTAAATCTATGATGGAAAAAATAAGTAGTGAGATATTCCGTAAAGTTGTGCCTGATGTTAAACCTGAAATATGTCCATGTGCGTGTGCATCACCTACACATGTAGCATCAAACAAATCAATTTGTAAAAAAATTAAAGATAGTTTTATAGCATGGTGGAATGCTGAAGAAGACTATAATCCACGTGGAAGATATATTCCGTCAAACACTCTTAATTCAAATAACACTCTTGTAGAGAGTGAAGAACTAAAATTAGATGATGTAAAAGAGATAGAGTTGATAACTAATAAAATGAAAGATATTCTTAAAGCAGAAGATATTCTTAAAGAAGAGGATGATGTTAATCCCTCTATTCTTAAAGAAGAAGAGGATGATTTAGAAGAGAAGGAATTTTTAGAAGAGAAGAGGGGTGCTCTACCGTTTGTTAATACAACGCCTCTACCAAAATTTACTGGAGAAGGGAATTTTAATAAAAATGATACTGTATGGATTGTTTTATCTAGCAAAAATTTATTACATCTTGTCGAAATGGAAAAATGGATGAATGATTGGGAGATACATAAACATACATCTCTTCCTATTAAACTAAAATATGCATTCTCATTATTTGATTTTACAGAATAATTTTTATAGTATAAAAATTATTTTTCTTCAGGATGTTCGAAGAAATATTTAGTCATCTGTTGTCTTCGAATAACAGCGTTTCTTCCAGCTTGTATATTGTGTTCAGCGAACCACTCCATCTCTTTTTTAGATTTTATAATTGCAATAGCGCGTTTTTCTGCTGCTGCTTCTTCTAAAGAAATTCCCTTCTTCTGCGAGTGGTTGCGAATTTTGTGACATACTTTGCAGATAAAACGAAGGTTTGATTTAGGACACATAAGAAGCCTAACAACAAATGGTTGAATATCCTCAATACATGTTAAACTTCCAGCATCAATGATATGATCAACTTCAATCTCTTGCATTATTTTATCACTTTTACATTCGGAACACATAGCACCCCACACTTCCTTTCCTTTTTTCCCTAATATACGTTTTCTGTTTTCTTTCATAAATTCTGTCTTTATTGGATAGCGGCTCCAGCCTTTTCTAAGAAGACCCCTTAACCATGCGAAATAAGCAGCTTTTGTAGGCCATACAGATTTACAATCCAACCATGGCTCAGGAGAATTTATATGTTTTTCTTCATAGTTTTTCTCCTCTGACATTTATTATGTATTCTGTTTTATTAAATATTCATTTTAATAAAATGAAATGTGTTTTATGTAAAGATAGAGACGTTGAAGATTACGATTTATATTGTGAAAATTGTGCAGAATCTTCAATAATATATTCAACAATTAACACTCTGTATTCGTTTATGAACGCTTTTATAATAGCTTATCATATTGATAAGAATTTGTAAAAATGAAATTTTTATTTTCTTGTAAAAACAGAAAAATTCTCCTTCTTCAATGGCATATTTAGCACAAACTCCAAGTGATCGCGCTGTTTTCAGTTTTGATATATTCGCACCTTATATGAGGAGAATCCCTAAAAATCTTAATGATCAATTATGTAGTTTGATGAATAAACAGATGAATATAAGCATGGCACCAGAGTCTGATTCTAAAAATTCCGAATTGGAACTAATAACAAAAGAATTAATTGAACTACGTCAGAAATTTGAACAAGTTACAGGAGTAAAATATGTTGAACCAGCACCTCTTCTTGATATTGGCGATGATATCAAAGAAACCTGCAACCAACTTATTCAAGATTTTAGAAAATATAATTTAAACGATATTCCTGCAAATCTTACGGTTAATTTTATACGTCTATTGAACAAGCATGAATATGCAGATGCACCAATTCATTCTCAGCAAACTAGAAATAATCTTCTATATGAATTATCCAAGGAATACCGAGATTTGCTAGGAAAATATGAGGAAGCATCAAAAATGAAAAAATAATTTTTATGGAAAAATATTAAAATGAACATCGAATATGTGTCTAATATGATCAGTCATATTTATACTACTTGTCCTATGTATACGGAAAAGAAAATTAGGAATCCTCATAAAGTAATGCTTAAACTTTATTTAGAAATTCCTGAAACTTACGAATCCAAACAAAAATTTAAACATGATTTGGATACTATTGCATCTCAAACATTTTGCACATCTCCAGAAAATTGGCATACAGTATGGCGAAAATATTCAGCAACCCTTTCAGAGTATTTCAATGCCGAAAAATTTCCAGAGAAGCCTGATTGGCTTGTAAGAATGTTAACTAGATTTCTTAACAAACAAGATGATGTTGATGATTATTCCCCATAATTATTAGGATTATAATTTCGACAGTAGACATAAATTATTTTAATTCAAAATAATTGTTTGCTTAAATAAACATATCAAGTAATAAAATGTTTCTGGCATTCATCCTTATATGTTTCATATTATTAGTGTTATGTTATTATATGGAACTTTTTCCTCGACAAATGCTTAACTTATCCATGATTAAACTATATGTTAGAATGGGATTTAATATTTCTAAATTTTTAATTAAACGTACGTACAGACATATAAAATCAAGAATCACTGAATATTTTAATAATAATATTATACATCTTTCTAATGGAAACATGGTAATATGTTATAATAGACGTGGAAAAGAATATAAAATTCTTCTCGAAGATGAACTTGTCAAAAAACATATCAATTCGCCTTCTTCAATATTAATGGTGTATGATGAAGACTCTAACGATGTATCAGATGATGTTATACCTTACATGGGATGGAAGAACGATTTCCATAAATTAAAATATACGCCGACAATGTTAGGATATAAATCATTATCTTTTGAATTAACTAGTGGAACAATGCTAGTATTCAAAGAAAACGAAATTATAGAATTTGGAAATCTGATTTTATAAAATGAAAATTTTCTTATTTTTTGAAACAAGAAAATGTCAACAAAAACTAAGTTTAATGGAGGATTATTTAACGCTTCTGTGTCATGGAGGGTAAAGAATATAAATATTCGAAAACATGACATGCCAGCATTTATATTATCATCATCTAATTATTACAGTTGGAAGAAACATGCAAAAAGAGCGTATGTCGAATTTCCATCAATAATATCCGATTTTAATAAATATAAATTGGAATGGTGTGAAGTCACGGATGATAATAAAAAAATGGTTGCATCAAAAAGTAGAAGAATGAAACTAATTTATCCTAAAACTACTCTATCTCCAGTCACTATAAAAAATTGAATTTTTTCTTTTTGTTCGGAAAAAGAAAATGACCATTCGTTTCTATGATTCAGTACTTACAGCTGCAAATTCTGGTTTCCAATGTGCAGTGTATGTGAATAAAAAAGATGAAACGATTGTTCAATCTCTCGTTCAAGATTTGGCGGAATTAAAAATAGAGACTGTTCTGTTCGAAGGGAAAAATTTTAAAACGTCATCTTCCAATGCTCAAGTAAAAATTTTAGTAGGTGAAATGAAAAAAGATAATGAGTTTTTCACATCGTATGTTGGACATCTTCAATTTGTTCTATCCAAACTGGAAGAAACTGGTTACATGATTCCAATGTATTATGGAATCTTTCCAAAATATTCAAACGTTATCGATATTCTTGCATATACGACACAAAACATTGTGGTATCACAATCTACACCACTTCATGTTACTGTCTTGTTTGTCGGAGGTCAGAAATCAAAAGATATTAATCACTACTGTTTAAATAAAAACGTTGATATGTCCGTAGTTGGTGTAAGTGAAAATGAAGCTGGAAACGCGTTAGTCATTTCTCTACCAGAACATTTTAATGTAAAGAACGCTCACATAACACTGGGAACAAACACTGGATTTAAACCTGTAAATGTTGGAGAGAAAATTTCTTCAGAGAATACTACGATTTTTGAAACTCCTCTTGTTCTATCTGGAGTTTTTCTACCTTTCTTCTGAAAATGAAATTATTTTTCTTTTTTATAAAAAAGAAAATGGAGGCAATATTATCAGTAGGTGTCACAAAAGAGAACGCAAAGAAACTTATGTCTCTTATTCCTAAACATTGTGACCCGAAAATAAAAAAACGACTAGTATACCAGATATGTGGAGATGTTCTATTAGGGAGAGATACAACAGAAAAACTCGGATGGGAACATTCAATGTATGATAGTATTCGAAAAACACTTGAAGAATATGAAGCGTATCTTGTTAAACCTTTTGATGTAGTAGAAGGTGTTGTGCAATGTGTATGTGGAAGTAAGAAGACTTGGTCTATTCAAAAACAATTACGTTCTTGTGATGAGCCTATGACAACATTTTATACATGTGTTGAATGTGGACATTCTGCAAAGTATTCCGGCTAATGTTATTTTAATAAAAAATAACATTATTTCTTTTTGTTGTATGAGAGAACACACAATCCTAAAACTAAAATAAATATAGTGATGAATATTTGGTATCTCGTAAGCTGACATCCATTAATCACAGCATATTGATCGTTAATATCTTCTTGCATTGGCGGAAAGTATCCATTTGTGGATACACCCCCATTAAATTCTTCCATCACTTCTATTGGTGTTGGTGTAGCATAAGTCATTGGTGGAGGATGCGTGGCATAAACTCCTTTCTCTCCATATAGTGTTATCGTTCCATTATTTGGAGGGTATTCAAGCCATGGAGCTATTAGAACGATCGCCCATAATTTAGTTTTATGATATAAAAGAGGTCTAGCATTCTTTCTATCAATATTTTCAATTGTATTAACAAGAGCTACTGTACCTCTTGTATCGTAACATGAATTACTCCCATCAACTTTTACAACAATTTTATAATCATTGTCTTTCACAAATTGCAGAAATTTTTCATCTGGAAGAACATACACCATTGGTAATGGAGGGTTTGCATCAGTAACAAAAGAATTTAAATTCGGTGTGTTAGACGGAAGTATAACTGGATTCCATGCCACTATTGGATACGTTAGCATTTATTAATTATAAATTTTTTCTAAATGCAAATTGTTTTTTCAGAAGAATAAATGGATAAAAAGAAAATACAAGCGTATAAGACTGAGCTTGAACACATGCTTAAAAAAGAAAAGAAAAAAAAGCAAGTGAAAGTTGTTGAATTTTTTAATGAAGAGCATGAGATTCCGAATAGAGAAGACATGCTAGACGAAAATGATACCTCGCATTCTTGTAAATGTGGAGATTTGTGCGAATGTGGAGATGATTGTAAATGTAATGAGTCTATCGAAGAAACACATAATTCAGCAGTTGCTGAAACACATAATTCAGCAGTTGCTGAAACACATAATTCCGAGGTTGCTGAAACACATAATTCAGCAGTTGCTGAAACACCCAAGCTAGAAGATGAACAGAAAGCGAGTATCTCAGTAGTTGAAGTGGCTTCTATCGTAGTTGATGTGGCTAAAGTAGTGTCAGATGTGGCTTCTATTGTTGTTGAAGTATGTAAAGAGGAAAGTCCACATACTAATATCCCATTAAATTTCAAATGCTCTCCCCATGATAAAAGAGATTTTATTGTATCTGTTAAGGATGAAGTATTAACTTTATTTAATCAAGTAAAGAAGGTTGTTCAACACGTTATACCTTCCAATGTTCCTTTAGCAGCTGCAAGTAGAATTAGAGGTGGCAGACGCGCGATAAAACCTGTTGAGATTGTGGAAACAGTTGTTGTCGTAAATCCTCCAGTAAAAAAGGTAGATTTAAGTAGATGGTGTTCATCGGTGAAAGACCAAGGATCTGTTGGATCATGCACATCATTTTCATTCATTGGGTTAATGGAATATAATTATAATAAATATTGTGCAGATGGTAAGGAAGGAGATGATATCTTTTCAGAAAAATTTCTTTATTATATTACGAGAGTAAAAGTTGAAAACGTATCACCACAGGCAGATAATGGAGCATATTTAAGAGATGTTTTAAAGGCTGCCAAACTTTACGGCGTATGCAAAGAGAAATCGTGTCCTTATTATTCGCCTAATGGAAGTATTGAATATTCTGCGCCCCCAACTGATAATATGTATGATGAAGCACAGAACTTTCAAATTCTTCAGTATGCTAGAGTTGATGATAACCCTTCAACTATGTTAAAAGTATGTAAAGTGCTTTTAGACAACGAACGTCCTTTTGTTGGCGGTTTTATATGTTTTGAAAATTTACATAATGGAAGAAACGGTGTTATTCCTCTTCCCTCTGGGAGAATGGTAGGAGGTCATGCTATTCTATTTGTTGGATACGATGATGAAAAACGGCTATTGAAATTTAAAAATAGTTGGGGTGAAGCATGGGGTGATAAAGGGTACGGATATCTTCCTTATGAATTTATGGAAAGAAATTTAGTTCAAGATGTATGGACTGTATATAGACAAGAACATAATAACGAGTCGATTGGAATTGTAAAAACAACAGACATTTAATTAACACATACAAAAAATAATTTGTTATAAATTATTTTAAAACATTCTCCTTAGAATAAAATGTCAATTTCATATTCCGCTTTGAATAACAAAAGACGTGTGACATTGCCTTCTGTCGATTCATGGGGACAGAATATGGGGATTGTTCCTGACCCTCCAAAGGCTATTACTACAAGAAGAATTGATAAGGCACAAGATAGTTCAGCATTAACTCAAATGATTCAAGAGAGCGGTGACAGAGTCAGTGAATGTATTAATGTATATGCTAGAGGTGTTGATCCTATGATTGGTGTAAGCTATTCTAATAATGGTAGTAATGCTGGTAATATTATGAATGGAATGCCAAGAGCAAATGCATCAGGCCAAAGAACAATTACGCAAGCTTTCTTACCATATACTGTTGCTAGAGATGGAGCGTTCCGCCCTCCAATTGTTCCACCACAAAATCTACTTCCATTATCTCGCCTTCCTCGTATTTGGACATCATCATTTACTAATCCAGCTTTCCCAGATTTTTCAAAAAAGATGATGTTTCCAACAATGGATGATAAAACTGTTGGTGTTAAAAAAGATGCAAAAATGATGAGAGTTGACGCAAGACCTACGGCGACATTTTCTGTTAATGTCCCTCTTGTTGAACCGTTTGAAGTAACTAGAGTGATTAAGAACCCAATTCATCATCAAGCATATACAAATGTAGGTACAACTCAAATAGCTCCGCAACAGATTGCACAAGAATTTAATCCAACTCCTTATATTCAACCAAGATTAAAAGCAGAAGTCAATTCGAACGTTTCACAAACCAGAAGAGTACAATCTCTTGATGAATTAAATAATGTTGATGTCAGAACGAAGAATACAATCCATTCTGATGTATCTACGAACGTTTCGGGATTTGAGATGAATAATAATATACAGGATGAAAGAGGAAGAGAGAAAATATTAGAAAGAAATCTTCCAGTATATAATGCATACGCAAACACAAGTCAAAACATACATGTACAACAAGAAATGCCACATATGAGAGAACTAGAAGCAAATAGACCTCTTGCATATGCAACGACTAATGTGGGAAGAAACGTCCAATCTGTTGATGATATTTCTTCAAGAGAATATGCTCTTCGTCCCAAGATTGGATTTGGAGAATATGAATCTAAACAAGGATACGTTCCAGTATTCGAAACTGGACAGAATAATTACGAACATGATTCTTCAGACCCTCGAAAAGTAGCGATGAACAGACAGGTATACGCAATGCAGAACGATAGAAATATTGATTTCCGTGATACACAATCGCGTTCTCCTTTCGGAAGTATGTTTTAAAAATAAATCGCAATATATTTTCTTAAAATATATATCGCGTTCTCCTTTCGGAAGTATGTTTTGAATTATATTTAAAAAATATAATACATAAATAAAATGGTATCAGTAGAAATGCAACAATTTTTACAAAAAATTGAAAAAATGTATAAAGATATGCCAAACAAAAATTTATACCGTCCTTACCCATCTGATGTAGAATTTATCAGAGATCATTTACCCTATGATTTATCTTCTCCAATTACTGAAGAAGATTCCCCTTTTAGAAAATTTATGACTATATTAACTCATATCACCATCCATCCTGTTACGAAAAAAGAAAATATCGATTATTGGAACAATATATTTGAACAATATAAAGTAAATGACATGTCTCGTCCAGATAAACAATTGATATGTAAACTAATATATGAATATGTATCGTTTGACGAATTTAAAACTCCTGCAATGTCAGGAGATTATCATTGGCCAAATAATCCATTAAGTATTAAAAAGTCGTTTGCATCGTGTTTAACAAAATGAATTTTTTTCTTATTTAAAATTATAAGAAAATGACAGAATACGTTTATATAATTCAAGAAAGAGAACATCTCAATGCACAAAAAAATATATACAAAATTGGAAAAACAAAAAGACCACCTTCTGAAAGAATTAAAGAATATCCTAAAGGAAGCAAACCAATAACTTTCTTACTTGTAAACGATTGTAATGAATGTGAAAAAGAACTAAAAACAGAATTTATTAAAAAATTTATTCAGAGAAAAGATATTGGTGCTGAATATTTTGAAGGAGAGTTGGACGATATTGTTGATATGTTTCTTCAAATTGCCAAAACTCAGTATAAAGATACTATCTTAGGCAAATGTGTTTTATTGCGAGAAGAGAATACTGGATTATTAGGTTACAAAATAATAAACGTTCAATGGAATGAACATACTAAAAATAATATTGATGCATGGAAAGGGAATAGAATACATGATGATGATAGAGTAGATGAAATTTATAATGCAATTAAACAAGGAGAGTATGTTCCTAAAAATTTACATGTTGCAAAATCTAAAGATGGAACTAAGTATGTCTGTTTTGATGGAAATCATAGACGACACGTATTTAACAGATTTTTGGAAGAAGGAACTTCGCATAATGTTGATATCGTAATTATGGATACGAATGATGATATGGCTATTCATACATGCTTTAAAAATTTATCAAAATCTTTAACTATTCCAGAAATGCTTACTGGAGAAATTAAGAAAGATATTCATGAACATATCGAAAAACTATTTCAAAAATATAAAACATTATACAAAGATTTCTTTAAAACATCTCCTATGCCTCATCGTCCACATATCAATTCCTCATTTTTTCAAGAAGCGGTAAACAGATATTGTGTAAAAACAAATTCTTCAATAGAAGATATTGAACGTCTATTAATTAAAAAAAATAATGAATATATTGAGAAGAGCAAAGATACTAATTGGAGAAAACAATATAAAGAGAACGTATTAGAGAAATGTGATAAAAACAAATTTTACCTTTTTATTGATGGAACAAATTTTATTTGATTATGTTTGAATTTTAAACATAATGTATTAGTATGAAAATGAAAATTAAAAAAATCCCTATGATAATAAAAGATGGTTCAGTTTCAGGTAATGTCAGATTTGCATTTGGAAATGTATAAAAACGAAGTATTATCGGATAGATTTATTGTCCCAACAGAGGACTATTTGATTCTTGCAGGTGATATTTGTCACCTAAATTTTGGCGATAGACTTGCTAATTTCTTGATAGATTTATGTAGAAAATTCAAGAAAGTATATTATGTTCTAGGTAATCATGAATTTTATAGAACAGAAGGGTATACTACTCTTTCAATTCAGGATTGTTATGAAAAATTTTATGAAATAAAAAGTAGAATTCCCAATCTATACCTTCTTGATAAAAAATACGATATCATAGATAACGTTTGTATTATTGGATGTACTCTGTGGAGTTATACAGATTATGTTCCAAAATATATAGTTAGAATTGAGGGCATCAACACACAGCTTTACAGAAACATGTTCAATTCGGATTTGAGATTTATCGAAGAGAAAATTGAATACTGTAAGAGACATCGATTGAAATTGATTGTTGTTACACATTATCCACCCACTTTACATGCTATCTCAAAGCATAAATCTAAGAGGATGATAAGCTTGTTAGCATCTTCAACGTTAACAACAAAAAAAGATAGATTCGCTTCATTGTACGCAACAGATTTATCACGTCTATTATCTTCGGATAAGGTACATACGTGGGTATTCGGACATGTTCATAAAAATTTTGATTACATAACATCTGGAGGGACACGTGTTGTGACGAATCAACAAGGTAAGCCGGCTGATGGTATAACAGATTTCTCGTTGAATAAAACTATTGTTGTCAATGGTGATGTTGAGGATGATATCAATTGGTTTAAGGCTGAAGAAGATGTCTTAACGTTTTCAAAATGGATTGAAACGATTTGAAAACGTTAAGACAACATCTTCAAAATGGATTGAAACGTTAAGACAACATCTTCAAAATGGATTGAAACGATATGAAATACATGATTTTAGAAATGTATTGAAACAAAATGAAAAATTTTATTTTTAAGTAAAAAATGAAAAATGGATACGTGTCCTATTTGTATGGAAAATATTGAGGAAGGATGTATAGAAACTCCGTGTAATCATAAATTTCACGTAGATTGCCTTGAACAATGGAGAGAGCAGAATTCATGTCCGGTATGTAGGACAGCGATTGATGAAAATAGAGATGTTCGTCGTTTACATGTAGAACCACGTGAAGAAGATGAAAAGGAGATAGCTGTTGATTTAGAACATAAAGAACTAATACAAGAAAATAATCACCATTTTAATGAAAATCAAGATTTTGAAGATCGTATGACTGTCGTATGTTGTGTATGCCAGAACGATATAGAATTGGAAAACTCAATTAATTGTAACGTATGTGGATCATCATATTTCTGTTCGAATAATTGTATGAACTTGGCTACGATTCGACAACACACGTGTGAATTTGCAAATATTGATCCTAACAACCCATTGTTTAGAATTGTTGATGTTCAGACGTTCCCTTAAATTTTCTTTTTCGAAAAAGAAAATTTTGAAGTAATAAAATGCCATGCTCATCATCAGGAGATTCTTCAGAAATGGAGTTTGGAAAAAAAAGAAAGAAGTCGGTATATGATAAGAAATTGGGTAGGTATAAATTAATAGATGTTTCTGCCTCTCCAAAGAGAAGAAATGTTGGTCGCCCTCGTAAATCGAAAGTTGGAAGACCTAAAGAGCCGAAACAATCTTTGGATTTATATAAAGAATTTAAGTTGTCTAAATCTGAAAGAAGAAAAGAATTGGATGAAGAGTTAAGACGTTCACGAGAGAGAAAAGGGAAATATTATAATGATAAATCTGCTCGTAAATCAAGACGTTCTCGTAGATCTAAACGTTCTCGTAGATCTAAACGTTCTCGTAAATCAGGAAGCAGACGTTCTAAACGTTCTCGTAAATCAAGAAGCAGACGTTCTAAACGTTCTCGTAAGTCGCGATCTAAACGTTCTCGTAAATTGAAGCGTTCTCGTAAGTCAAGAAGCAAACGTTCTCGTAAGTCAAGAAGTCGATCAAAAAGAAAAAGCCGTCGTTGTCAGAAAGGTAAACGTCGAAGTGGATCCCGATGTATCAAAAAAAAAACTTCGTCGATTCTCGCTAGTATAAAAAAGTTTATACGATCTTTCTCTCGTTCTTCAAACAAAAACTCATTAATAGTTTCTCCAAAAAAACATAGAAGAAGAACGCCAAAAATACAACCTCCACCTCCAAAAGAAGAACCAGTAGTAAAACAATTACGACGAAAACCATCTCCAAACTATCAAAAAATGATGATAAAAAAATCTCAGCCAAAAACACCAAAGCCGAAAACGCCAAAACAAAAGACACCAAAACGTGTAAAAATTATGGAGGAAGATATCGATATGGAGGCACAAGATGAATCTCCTAAAGCTGAAGATGGTGTGACATATTTTGGAGGGTTATTTAATGAAAATGTGGAAAAATCGGATAAACAACCTGAAACTAAGAAAGAGAAATCTGAAACTAAGAAAGAGAAATCGGAAAATAAGAAATCTGAAACTAAGAAAGAGAAATCTGAAAAAACAACAGCTGGAAATACTCCTTTTATTGTAGATTTAACTGGAATAGGTTCTCCTGTAGAATTAAAGAAACCGACCACTAAAAAGAAACTACCAACAGCATAAAAATATTTTTAATATAAAAATATTTAGTTCAATTATAAATATTTAGTTCAATTATAAATGGATGAACCACCTATTATTAGTTATGAAACTGTTAGCATAAATACTGAACAAATTATGAATACATTACTAAATTTTTTTGAAATTGGTGAGGGTATATCAATAGAATATAAGAATGATTTCTATAAACATATGCAATATGCAGATTCTATAAATGCCATTCTTAACGCACAAAATAACAGAGATTAGCTTAAATATTTCATTTCAATTGTAAATGAAAATATGCAACTGTGGATGGTCTGAAGATAAACACGATTTTCGACATTCATATGATGGTGCTGTTTCAGTAAAGGAAGAAACTGATGATTACGGGAAAATTTTCTATATTGATGCATCAGAGTATAAATCTGTTATCAAATCTGGAAAATGTAAGATGCCTTCTTGTAATAGTGCAAAAATTCTTCACAAAAAGAAAGAACAAATAACTGAAACCAACGAGATAGTGTTTGATGAACATAAATCTAAAATTTTTCAAGTACAGTTTATTAATCATGAATTTCAGGAAGGAGAGCCGTATATCGTAAGATATATTAATTTTATTCTTCCTGATGAAACCAAATGCAGAACGTGCGGTGAAAATTTAAAAGAACATAACTCCATGACGCATATTTTTAGAGCACTTGTATATGTTGAAGGAAAAACTGATAATGATGAAGTGTATATCTCATCAGCAGATGAGAAGAAAATAGACTGGAAGCCGAAAAATTAAATATTTTTAAAGAATAAATATGATAAGCTTTACAGGATTTCTAGTGATATTTGGTTATATTTTAATGGCTGTTTTTATCGGGTTAGGTGTCGGAATAAATAAAAATACAATATTTAAAAGTTTAAACACTGTTCAGAGAAAATCCTTAGAGGGTTTCTTCTTTTCTGTTTCTATTATTTTATTTTTTATATCTACTATGCTATACTGGAAAGACAAGAAATGTGGAACAGAAACTAAATAATATATTGTGATTATTTTATTAAAATAATCATTATACAAATTCAACAACTGGAGAATGAATCTCAAGCAATTCATTCAACACCTTCTCTCTATTTAATCGTATCTTATACTGATTTTCAGTGAAATCTTTTAATTCTGGATACATCACTCCCAATACTTGGTCAAGAGGATTGCCGAGTTGGCGAAGATAATCAAGATAGTCTAGAGGCACGCAATCTGAATGCTTCGTATAATATTCTACATCTTCTATTTTATTTGCAACAGAATCTCCATGACCTCCCGCAATAGTAACAACATATTCAATACGACTACCAGCATCGACTAGTTGTCCTCGTTCGCGCATTCTCTCAGCGAGTTGTACTTGTGCTGGAAGAGATCTTCTGTAAAATTCAGATTGAGTTGCATTATAGTCACTATCTTCTTCAGATTTCTTTTTTAATTGCGGAAGAGCTTTAGTATAACATTCATCACAATCTTCTGTAAATAAAACGTGGTCTGTACAATGTTTTAAAGCATTCACTTTATAGTCTCCTATCTGTACCTTCTCAACATTCTTCTCGTTCTTAAAAAACACTGGAACTAATTCACCTTTATCGTTCTTAGCTCCGACATCACCTACAGATTTTGTAAGAACAAACATTTTTGTTGGATACTGTTTAGTACAGAGTTTATTAAGTTCGTCAATAATATACAATTCAATGTTATCCTTCGTGTCATTAGAAAAAATCATATTTAGAACGTTCTGATATACATAACGAACAAAAGCACAGTTGTCGCGTCGAGCAAGAATGATACCTTTTTTAGATATTTCCTTGTCAGCTACACCATCTTCTTTACAAGTAATTGACGCATAACGTTTTTTAGTGAGAATAAAGAATCGTTTATAACATTTGCCTTCAAAAGCGATATTTACTGGTGGAGGGAACAGTTTATTTAATTCTTTTTCAACATACTTAGACCAGTCGAAACATTCCTGAATAGTTTTACATTTTTCAAAGAAAACCATATTTGAATCGGTGTCTCCGTACACAATCTTTCCACCATACACATTTTTAATCTTTTCAGCTGCAGATTCAATGAGTGTTCGTCCTTTATATGTCGTACACATCGCTCCAGGCATAAAAGGTAGATACCCTCTTACTACACCGAGAGAACCGTAAATAGAATTTGCACTGACCTTTAGTGCGAGTTGACGAGCATCTAATACGTCTCGAAGTACTGATAGTTTTGAAATCTCATCGTCGTTTTTACATTCAGTTATCTGTTTTTCAACCGCCTTCATTTCTTTTTTTGTTTTTGAACGTGCATCAAGAAGATTTTTAAGAATTGTAGGAAGAACACCCATTGGTTTTTTAAGCCATCTGAATCTCCGTTTTTCACACATCGTGTGTTTATATTTTTTCTTTTTCAATATTACACGTTCTTCACGAATTGGTCTCATTAATTTTGTGATTTTATCAATAGCTTGCTTAAACTCATCCTTTCTATCTTTGTTAGATTTTAAATCTCGTTGTCGTCTCAATTCTCTCTGTTGTTGAGAATACTGTTCTATAATATTATCTAATTCTTGTATTTTAATAATTGTAGGGTCGTGACTACAATTTAAATGTTCATCCCAAATCATAACATGACAATCATCATCCGGAATTGAATCATCTAAAACTAGAGTAGAATAACATATATTGAAAGCAATCATCGTTGTCGGATATAGAGATGAGAAATCGAAAGGCATTACGTTATCATACAGTCCTGCAATAGGAGGGTATACGATTGCACCGATATAATGGTCAGTAGGTTTAGTTATATACCCATCTTTTTCAACAATCATGTTATCCCATACACAGTTTTTATACACTTGAGAGAACACTTTTATCTGCTGCCCTTGTGTAAAAGTGGTAAAGATCGGAACATTACATACTTTTGCAAGTTCGCACAATCCTGTCCATGTTGTAAGTACTTTAAACAAATTCAATACAAGAACCGAGTCTTGGATACAGTACTTTCCACACACACTTAAAGCTCTTATACCCATCGCTTTTTCTTTTTCAGTAGCATCGTTTGCAATACCTTTCATACCTAGAGCATAACATTTGAAAATACCTTTATGGTCAAGAGGATCTTTTGTTGCTCCTATGAATTTCTCTGCAACAGTAGAAAGTTTATAATTTGGAAGACGATTATCTCGTTGAACAATAGGAAGTAAATCGACAAACAATCTTCCTTCTGCATCCAAATAGTCAAATTCCTGATTTTTAAAAGCGCTACTACTCCATTTAATCGTTTTCTGTTTAGCATGGTCATCTTTTAGAAACCCTTGTTTATCAAAATCTGCACACATAAGAAGTTTAGCTCTGTCAATCATATACGGAATATCGAATTTGAAGATGTTATATCCGATGATTACATTCGGCTGGAATCTCTGTATTAGAGCTGTATATCCTTCTAGAAGAGCTGCTTCAGTCTTGCAGTGTATAATTTCTAGATCATCATCTGGAGAAGCTTTTACAAGAGAAATATCCGTTTTGCCAAGTGTCAGTAACACTCTCTTAAATTTTTTAGATGAAGTTCTTCCAAATATTGCGGAAAGTTGAAACACTTTATCATCCTTTTTAATTGCAAGAGGCATTCTATTCGGATTTGAAGAATTAACTTCAATATCGAAACTCATAACAAGGGGGTCTCCGATAGAAGAAATTTTATCAGGATTCTCTGAAAGATTCTTCCATTTCACATTAAATTCTCTATCACATGATGTTATTTTTTCATCAATAATCTCTTTACCTAAAAAATTTATCCATCCAGCTGTCGGAAGTTTTTTAAGAGAAATAAGTTGTAAAATAGGAGAAGCGTCTGTTTCATGAATTCGCAAATTAACATTCCCAATATTAGGAACGAATATTGGTCTTTTAATCTTCCATCCAAGTTTAATAAGATATAATTTGTTAGGAACAGATACAAAAAGATATGGGAACTTTTTTCTATTCCCTTCTTTGTCTAAATTTGCATAAAAAAGTTTCTTCTTAAACATTAGAGCTTTCTGACAAAATTTAAAGTCTCTCGCATCTTCTTCATCTTCAATCGTTGATCTCACCATACTCTCAAGTTTTGTTAAGAGAACTAGAGCTTTTGTATCATCCCAAAATATTGGAGTATCATTAATCGAAGTTGGCAATTCAAGATAACAATAAGGAGTGAAGTTGTCTACACGTAAACAGATATTTTTTCCTAGTTCATCGATACCGTATATTCTGATATTTGTGGTTCTCTGAATATCATCATCGATACACCAAGAATATGCGAACATACTCAATGCCATTTTTGTGTATTATAATTGAACAATAATTTTCATTTTTTTATATAATATATTTTCTTGGGTATATGTAGATATATATGTCTTCTTCTCTCGAATTTCTTCCAATATGTGATGGAGAAATACCTCATAATAATACCCTTTCTCCATTAAATAAAAATACTATTCTTCCATTCTTCTGCAGAAATATTCAACCGAAGAAGATACTCTTTCATCGAGAAAATAGAGAAGAATTATTATTGAAACGTATTGAAGTTCTTGAAGAAACAATAGAAATAATGAAAAAAGATATTTTATTTTTAAAGAGATGTATCGAAAGGGATAATTTAGAGGAAGGTGTTCAACAATCGTTTGTGTATATATCTTCTGGAGATGAGAGAGAATAAATATAAATTTAAAACATATTTTAGAAATTAAATGGCTGATGAGAGAGATGAGAGTGATTTAACATATTCGTACGCCGATAAAGATAGAGCCCATATCGGAGGTCCCGAAGAATTCTTTACACATGGAGATGGAAGTGTCGACACAAATATTAAAATAACACATGCAAGATGTGTGAATATGATTGCAAATAATTTAATGACAAACTCAGATATGCGTAGAATATTGAATTGTGCAAAATCGACGTTAAGATATGATAAGTTTAATTCTACATGTTTTATTTTAGGGTATATGGTATCTGGAGCGGGTACGGTTAACATGGCTAACCCTCCTGATTTAAAACTTATTGAAATTAAAAAATATTTAGCAACAACAGTCAAGGATATACTAAAAGAAGAATCTAATATATCTGAAGCTGATGTAATAAGATATGCAAGATATTGGAACAATAATTCCGATTGTGGAGAATTTAGCTAAAAATGAAAAAATAAATTTCTTTTGAACGAAAAAGAAATGGACACTGATATGATTCTATTTTCTGTAAATGCTGCCTCAACAATTAAACGTATGTTTTTAGACAGGGGGTATACAGATATTAAGGAAAAATCTGTTCCGAAAGATGATGAAAATAGCTATAAAGTAATACAGGGTAAAGATTCGAGTAATAAACGTGTATGTTATTTTGTAGATGTATGTGACAAACTGAATAATGAAAAAATTCGAGTTTATCGTGCTTTGTTGGATGCATTAAAAGCTAAGCATTGCATCATTTCATACGATAAGAAGACTCCAGCAGTTGAACAAACGATACGAGCATTAGAAGAATCTGATGATGTAAAATTTGAGCTTTTTCAGATTAAGAATCTTCAATATGTTATAGTTGATCATTATCTACAGCCTAAATATTTTAAACTTGTTTCTAAAGGAGATTTAGGACGTATTAAACCTAATAATCTTCCTATTATGCTTCGTTCCGACCCTATTGTCAAATATTTTAATTTCGAATCTGGAAACATTATTGAAATGGAGAAGAAAGATGGAAATATTGTATATAGGCTTGTTCGCTAAAAAATGAAAAATTTTTCTTTTTGAGAAAAGAGAAAAATGTTTAGTTCTCTTCAAAAAATTAAATATAATATGTTATACGTTATAGTTATTACACTTTCAAGCATAACTGTAGGAATTATGTTTTCCAATCTTGTAGATAATAAGTATGCTGCGAACAGTTATACTGACCACAAATGTGTGATAACCAATTTTGAAGTTTCTAATACCACTACTTGTGTAAAGGGGGATAATAGATTTTTCGAATGCAATATCGTTGTTTCAGCCGGAACCACAGTAGGAGAATCTATTTCGCAGTTTTATATCATTACGAGCTGTCCAGATACAGAGTGTGTTTTGAAACACACTCCTTCTTCAGAGTTTGATTGTTTCGAACACAACGGTGTGTGGGGTATAGACGGTGTTGATAAACGTACAAAAAATAATGCATTGTATCTCGTATCGTTTATTCTACAATTTTTCTGTTTGATTGTATGGATATATACTGGGTATAGACTTCATCAAAATAATACACCTGCATCAAGTGTAGGATTTCAGCCCGTGAATACTTCTCCTTAAAACAATATATTTTTAATCAAAATATATTACATTTGTATCTCCTTCTTGATTGCAGATAATGATGTATTAGCACATACTATTTTATATATTTTTCGAATTCTCTTGTTCTTTTTTATTTCGTTGAAAAACGTAAATATAGCTTGAAACTTCTGCCTTGAAATCGTTCTGAAATCCCATTGTGCAACGTATCTAGAAAATTCAGGAACGTATTTAAGACATTTTAAATTACCTGCAGACGTCTTTATAACATTTACAGATGAATTAGGAAACATTGAACATGTTTCTCGTAATCCTTCATTCTTAATTGTTGGAAAAAATATATTCTTTCTTCTTCCTATTGAAAGAATATCCATCATTAATTGATCACAATCAACAAGAATATCTGTTATGCTGTTTTTGATAAGATGTATCAATTTTTTATGCGAATAATCATCATAAAGAATATCCCCTCGAATAGTAAAAATATTTACATTTTTATTACTATTAGGTCTAAGCATATGTTTTCTTCCATATCTATCAATATAATTAACATGCCAATTTTTTAAAATTAATTTCTTCTCAAGTAGATGTTTAATAAAATGTTTGTCTACCCATGAACAAACAAGAACATCAATATCGTCATTGACATGTTCTTCATCTGAATATTTATCCCCGAGATATTCAAAAAAAGAGCAAATTTCTTCTCCATTTGATGGAGACGGAATAAAGGCTAGAGTAAAATGATGTGATAATGGACATGTTGGACGAAATGATGCTAACTCCATTCTAGAAACATCGGAAAAAAATAACCCTTCTTTTTTCAATCCTATTCCTGTATTAAAATCATATCTAGACGCGTATTTATCATTATATTCTCCAAACGTAAAAGTATTATATATATTAGCTTGCGGTATTAATGATTTTATAATATCCATATTTACTATACCATCATAGGGAGCAATAAATATTAATTCAAATTTATCAATCTCTTTAGTGTGAATAAACCCTTTTTCTTCCGTGAAGGAAAGTTCAATAGCATTTTCTTCAAGTGTTAAATGTGTTTCATACTCTCTTGAAGCAATTGTAACATCCATTCCATATAAATCTCTCAAAATCGTCGCAAGTTTTTTTGCGAATAATATTTCATTGAATTCTGTTTTCTTCTCGGAAAATGTGTCATTTAAAATAAGTATTGAGAGAGAGTCTCCATCTCTTTCTGAAGTGAATATATAACTTTCTAAAATAGTATTCTTAATATCACTAAATTTTTTAAGAGAAATAATTTTTTCTATAATTTCTTCATCCATTTACTATAAAATTTTTATATTTTTAAAAGGGATATGTATTATATAAGCGTATATAAAGAAATAATTGAGTGTATAAATGAATCCTCCATCATATAATGTCAACTCTGCTGTAACTATCGATGATTTATTAGCGGGATATCAATGCTTTCTTCTTTTTGATAGATCGGGAAGTATGAGTGGAAGTGTTTCAAGAAAAAATTTCGGAAGAACGCGATGGCAAGAATTGCGTGAAGCATCGCGCACTATATGCACTGCTATAGACCATATCGACCCTGATGGAGCTACTGTAGTTTTTTTTAATGATGATATTACAACATACGATAATCAATCTGCGGATAATGTTGAAGAATTATTTAAAGAGCTTCATCCAAATGGAGCAACAAATTTACACGAAGCTCTTGATTGGACGTTCAAATATATAAAACGTGAAATGATAAAAACGCCCACATTCAAAGCTTTAGTAGTTGTAGTTACAGATGGTGTTCCAACACAAATGACATCTGATTCAAATGAACAAGGACGAATTGCAAGATTAATTGCGGATTTTACAAATTTTATGAGTGATAGAAACATAAAAGATGAACAGATGGGAGTTTTATTATTGCAAGTTGGAGATGACACGGGAGCTACAGCGTTTCTGAAATTCTTAGATGATAATTTAATACTTTCCGTAAATGCTGGCGGGTATGGAGCAAAATTTGATATTGTTTCCACTGTTAATTTTGCAGATGTAGAAAATTGTGGAGGAATTGTTCAAGCGTTTATAAAAGCGTTCACAAGCTAATTTCATATTTTCAAAATATGAAGGAATACAGTATTTAGAAAATGATAAGAGTGAAGAAATGGGCGATATCTTAGAATTAGCAATAGGCTTTACAGCAGTTTCTATAGGTGTTATTTTTAGAATACCACAAATGTTTAAAATATATAAATTAAAAAGTGGTAGTGAAATTTCTGAAAAGATGTTATGGATACATAATTTATCGTATGTTTTTTATATAATTTATTCCGTATTACGAAAAGATATAGTTTATATAACATCTTCTGGTATTGGAATTATTCAGAATCTAATAATATTCGGAATGAAGAGATGGTATGCATATAACGAAGAATGCCTTCCAACATAATAATTTTATAAAAAATAAAATTATTCTTCTTTAGTTTCACTGTTATCACAACAACAATCAATGCCAGCTGAAATAGACACTAAGGAAATCATCCATGTTCCAAACACAATCGTCATAAACGATAACGCTTTAAAAAACTGCTCCCATGTTTCTGATTGTCTCATACCCTCCCCTATTATATTAACAATCATTGCAATAAAAGGAGCTGTTATCATTATCATAATATATAAAATAAATTGTATGGCACTTCCTTGATACTTAAACGTTCTGTTAGATTGAGATGTAGTCATTTTTGATTCTTATGTAAAGAATAAAATAATTCATTTTTACAAAATGAATTATTTTATTTTTGAAAACACGAAGAAAATGTGTTTCAAAACTTCTATACAATGGTCTAGTATAGTAGTTTTCAATTTAGCTTTATGGATGCTAGGATTAGGAGCAACAATAACAACTAGTGTTACAACATCTAATTTAAGAAATTCATACACCGAACATCTGTGCGAACGAACAAACATATCTATTCTTTATAATCAACAATGTGTAAGAGGGGATAACCGTTTATTTAATTGTCATATTATAAACGTAGAAGGAAATGTGAAGAATAACATAATTCAAAAGATTTTTTTCACATTATCAGATATATGTGATACGGAAAACAATGATTGTGTAAAAAAATACATATCTCTTCTTCCAGTATTTCAATGTTACGAATCGGAAAATAAATGGTATGTTCAAGACTCAGCACCAACACTTTCTTCTTCAACGATAGCTTTATTAGTTATGTATTCTCTAGGAATTGTTGGAATAATTAGTTATGTTTTTGTTTTACATTATATTAAGGAGAGGGATGAACTTGATAGAATTAATGAGTATGTAGCAGGACGAAACGAATTTGTTATTGAATAATATTTTAATTTAAAATATTATTGAACGAATATTCCAGAAACAAAACATCCTTCTATATTGTCACCGCAGAGAGAAAACATGTAATTGGAAGATGGAACTGTATCAACAATAGAATCTAAAACATAAGGATTATTATTGTAATAAAATACTTGCTTAGTTTTATGTATGAGTTTTTTAAACACTTTATCAAAAACAACAAATTTTCCAATATATCTATATAAACATTGAATTTGCTGAATAAATTCATCTGTTTTATTTATTAACCCTATCTCACCAACACCTTTTAAAAAAGATTCGATTATTGAAGACGAAGATGTCCGAATAAATAAAGGAACTTGTTTCGTAAAATATATTTTGTTATCTATCATCCATTTACAAAATATGTCACTTTCAAACGTTATTGATGAATCATGATATGTAATATTTTCAAATTCACAAAAGACAAAATGCTCCATTAAAATTTTATTTACATGTATATACGATTCGCTTGATACGTATATTGTTATTATATTTTTTTCAACAAAACATGATGAAGATAAAATTCCAATAAAATACGCAATCTCATTATCTAATAAAAAAGCTGGAACGTATTGCGTTTTCTGTTTGATGGGTGTTAGTAAAAAATAAGATTTTTCTTGAGAATTATATTCTCCAATGAATACTGGAACAACGTCTCCATATCGCAACGAAGAAACTTTATTATACGTGTATGTTAATTTTCCGAGATGGTTGTTATTAGCACACAAAACAAAAGAATCTTCTCCAACTTCTATTTCAATACCTTCAGCTGTTCGAATAATAAAAGTTTTGATATTACCGTTCATATAAAATTTTGTAAAAGGAAAACAATCTATTTTCTGTTCATATTCAAAACCAAATACGGAACCAAGTTCATCTAAACGAAAAATTCCATCTTTCATATATATGAGAGAATCTCTTCGTGAAAGAGACATTTTATTGTAGAATATAAGAATAAAATTTTTCATTTTGAAAAATGAAAAAATAAAATTTAATAAGAATGAAAGAAAATGGGTTGTGTATCATCTTCTCCTCCGACTTATTCAAACAATCAGCCAATGAATATTTCTGAAGGGTTTTATGATGTAGCAAACACAGATTTATCAACGGCAAAAAACCTATCAGTTTGTATGGTTTTCTCCGTAGACATTTCAGGTAGTATGCGAACCGTTGATGGTCTAGACCGTAAAAATAATGGACAACGGATTTCACGATTTGATGCAGTCTGTAAAGACATCAATATGTATCTTGATCAACTAGTTTATAACAAACGACTGTTTCGTTGCCATCTCATTCTGTTCGGTGAAGGAGTTTATGTTCATAAAAACGTTCGCACAGAAGATGTAAATCGTATTCTTAATGAATATAAACACAAACTAGAACGATATACACGAACAGATTTGGCTGTAGAACAAGCTAATGTCCTATATAGAGAATTTCAAGAAGAAAAAATACCGTCATATATTGGGGAAGTAACATTTTTTAATCATATCATGACTGACGGTGCTCCAACATCACCTACAATGAATGATGAAACATTGAAAGGACGTGTTGCAGATCTACTCGTTGAAGGAATGGATGGTATAACAAAAGATACTTCTCGAACTACATTGTTTCATCAGTATGGGTGTAATGATTTCCATCCTCAATCTGCAACATCACTATTTCTTTCATATCTCGATGATTCTCTTAAGCTTCGTGCTAAAGAATACTTCCGTATGAAATATCCAGATATGAATTTGGATAGCATGAAGGATTTATTCGATATTGTTGACTGCGGAAAACAGTGTTCTTTATGGGAAGAGAAAGACCCTCTTCGTCGTAAAAAATCTGTAAATCCTCGCAACAGATGGGATGATCAGATTTTTAAGATGGTAGAGATTGCTACATGTGATTAAATTTCAAAAAATGAAAAAAATATTTTCTTTGTGTAAAAAAGAAAATGATGAATCCTAACTATTTTCCGCCTAATTATTTCGAAACTTGCGACCGATTCGGCGGAATTAAGACAACACAAATTTCGGATGCTGTTTCACCTCCATCGAGTTCTTTTCCATCAGAATCTCCTGCAGAGGTATACATCCCTTTTCACGGTGGTGGTCGAGAAGAAAAATATGTGCCACCTCCTGCATCCGTTTTTATTCATGCATTCCCTCGGCTTGAACACAAAGTTATACCTGAAAATACAGTAAAATTTATTAAGAATAATGTAGTTATCAAAGATATGGGGAATAATGATATGTATGTATATACGAACACACCTCATTCATATGATGAACGTGTTAAGAAAATGTCAGCTATTCAGCAAGGTCTATTCAATCATAGAATTTCAGCGAATGTAATTACAACATACCTCACACATATTGTCAAAGCGGAACTTACTTTCTTCAATACAGGTATTACAATTTATTCCACCGATGATAATGCACGAATGGATGCTGTAAACGGAATAATTAACATTCTAAAAGGGAACACCCTCAACGGTGTCTGGTCAGATGAAGATAAAATTGATTATCTGTTTCTGGAATTCGGAATGTCAAAAGATACAGCTGTACATGTTCTATATTTTATGAACGATTGTTGTTAATTTTCTTTTTGGTAAAAAGAAAATAATTTATTTTATAGGACAACTACCTCCAGCACAATCTCCTTCTATAAGATCTTCTTCTTTCTTATAACAGATACCTTCAGCAGAAATAAAAGGTCTCGTTTTAAGCATCAGTTCTTCATATTTTTCTTTTGTGATAGGTTCAATGGGAGCTTGAATAAATCCGTGTCCTGAGTGAAGAAGGAACGAAACCGATTTAATATTATCATTATAATTTTCTTTGAGCCATTCCTTAATCTCTGTTAATTCTTCAGGTTTATACGTAACCGTAACACTTACTGCATTATCACTCCATTCTTTCTGTAATCTTTTGACAACATTAAGCTGATCGATAGCCGTAAATCCTTTGTCTGCGCAAACTGTTCCGTCTGGAAAAGCATATGGAAATTCTATCACTGATGTAGTATGATCAGATGTTCCATCAAATCTCTTAACAGGTTCGATATGGTATCCATGATCTCTCACAATTTTAATTAATGGAGAATCTGAAGATATGCGAATGCGACGAATATAATATTGAGAATACGCTGGATGACATCCTGAACTTACTCCAGCAAGCAGGGAAAGCGTGCCTGACGGCTTACAAGTTACTAATTTTTTAGAAACTGGCCAGTTATGTTTTTTAGAGTATTCTCTGTCGTATTCTCGTAGCATAACGTAACAATCTGACAGCCATGATCGTTGTTCTTCTGTTGCTTGTAAATATCCTGTAATTCCTATTCCCATACGCATATTTCTATGAACAACTTCTTCAGTTTCTTTTGATTGCGGGCAAGGTAATGCTAGTGAATGTTTGCATATACGATACATGTTCTTTGCACATCTATATAATATTTCTCGAGAATTTATATGAGGAAGATACAACTCACTTAAACAGCAAGTTTCGTACGGTTCCAGACTCTGTTCTGAACACGGATTGACGCCAGCTACTTTAGTATCAGAATATTGTGTTTCTCCTATACGTCCGCATTCTTGATGTAATTTTAGATTTATTAAACCGTAGGGTTCTCCATTACCATTATATCCGTTCCAAAATTCTTCATTATCTAGAATATCTTTAATATCGTTACAAATAACTGAATTGTTAGAATTTGCTCTCCAATTTGGAACATCTCCCAAATCCCAACGTTTTGCTCGAAGATATTCAACATCTTTGCAATCGCCTATCGATATCTCAGCACTTCGACGCACATTACCTGCAACTACTATAGCACCGATAATATTCATAATATCAAGAGCACCAGTAGAATTGATTTTTTTTCCATTATATTTATCTAAGACTTTATTAATATTTGATATTCCTTCGCAAAGAGCATCTGGGCCACTCGCCACACCTCCAAACCCTTTGATTGGTGCCCCTTTTGAACGAAGAAGAAGACATGAATATGTAAATGAACGACCAGAATAGAATCTTGCTTTTAATGTTTTTTCTAATAGTTTCACCCATCCAGCTCTTGAATCTGGAACAATGAAATCGGCATCTTTACTATCTTCACGTTTAGCTGTAGCCGGTCGAACCATAGGAAGTTTTTCAACATCTTCAGGTAAAACACGGAAACCTACACCACTTCCACACATTAACGAGTTCATTGTCCATGTAAATGGAAGAATAGGTTTATTAACTACAGTGAATGCGCAGTTTTGTAAGCTTGTTAATCCCGATTCTTCTACTGTACGTGTTCCAAGCTGCCAAAGAAATCTACCAGCTACAGAACATTTCAGATTGTATAATTGGTCAAAAACTTCTTGAGCTTCTTCATCTGTAAACCCAACATGTAGTTGTGTTTCACACGCGTTCACTACACGTGTTATGCATTCTTGCCATGATTCGATTGTTGAATTTGCATCGTCTTCGTGATGTCTGCGCGCATATGTTCTCAAATACGTAAAAAACCCAACGGAAGAAAACGGTGGTGGGTTTTTGGGAGAGAACACTCTTGGCGTGTATACTGTTGTGTGTTGTTTTTGTTCGGTTTCTGATGTCATTTATTATGTAAAACAAACTTTTGAAAATTTCATTTTTTTGCGAAAAATGAAATAGGGAGAATGACATCTTTATTGTCATTTTCTTTAAAATTGAAAAAAATAAATTAATACAGAGATGAAGAAAATGGGGAATAAAAATTCTAAAACAGTAATTAAGAATGAGATTCCTGAGGATGGGTTTTATAAAGATTATAAATACGTTTTTCCTCACAAAAACGGTGTGTGTCTTAAATGGATGTCTAAAAATTATGAATGTTTATATACTGGATGGATAATTAATGGAATGCGTCAAGGATACGGAGTATCTTATTATAATAATGGAATGAAATCGATTGCGTATCATGATAAAGATATAATCGTTGGAAAGCATATATGGGATATTGAACATGCAACAGAATACGCTACACATGAAAATGGGTTGTATAGTTGCATTACTGAATATAAAACTGAAAATATAATAGAGATTGTTAATATTACGGAAAAATCTTGTAAATGGATACGCAACACCAATAATACAACGTATGTTAAAATAAATGAACAACTTCACGAAATATCTTTCATTCCAAATCGACATTTATTGGAAGGATGGAATAAATCAGAGTGGGATTTTTTGAAAGATGAAAAACTCATTGGAAAATTAGAAAAAGAAAATATAATGGAAGAAAAAAATAACAGCAATCCTCCTAACAATGAAACTCCTAACAATGAAACTCCTAACACAAACGTTAATGTGGAATGTAAATTATGTTTTAATAATCGAACATGTAAAGCTTTTATTCCTTGTGGTCATGTTGGAGTATGCGATTTATGTTTAAGAAATATTAATGTCTGCCCATTCTGTAATGTGCAAATTACAAACACTCTTAAGATATACGTTTCATAAAAAAATGAAAAATTTCTTTTTGATTAAAAAAGAAAAATGGGAAATTCTCTACCATCAGAATACTATGATGCTTTTTATTATGATGTTGATTTAAACTGTTCTATACATAAGAAGCACTCCACATATCTCGAATGCCACTATTTTGCTATATGCAAATACACAGGATATTTAATAAAAGGAGAACGTCAAGGATGGGGGATTACAAAACACTATTCTTTAAGAAAATTAGAAACTACAGAGATTGGGTTCTATAAAAATGACTGTATAATTGGTAAATATCTTTTAATTGATGACGACGAAACTATTTATGTGGATTATGACATATTCTTCACCGCTTCTCCAACGACTATCAAGGCTTTCAATTATGGGCATTACGGACAACGTATAATATCTGATTTAACAAAGAAAACTACTGTGAAATCGTGGAATCTTTCTGATAAGAATATTGGGTTTCTTACAGCAGAAGAGATATTTAATGTTGAAGACTGGAATAAGTATTCTCAGATGCTTTCATCTCCAGAAATTTATAAACAAGCAGTGATAAATTCTTCATAAATAATTTTATATAAAAAATGAAAAATTTCCTTTTTAATCAAAAAGGAAAAAATGTCTCTAACAATCGCTCTATATTCTCTTTTTGCTATTTTAGGATGGGAACATCTTCGAACAATGGAAATTGTTGAAAAATGGTCGCCATCATTCATTCTAACATATGTTGCCGATACAATAAAAGAATGGGCTTCTTCATTCGGACGGTGGGTAGCTACGATTGTGTCCCGCATATGGGAGTTCATATGTTTCAAAAAATTCTTCATCACTATCGGTAATCTACTAGAATCAACTTTCAAACTAATCATTGCACCTTTCTTCTTCGTTGTTGAATATGTAAGGACGTGTTCAGACTCAACTAAACAATGGACTGGTTTCGTGTCATTTGTTGCATTTTATTATTGGTTTTGGAATCATGTTATGACATACTCTATGGTTTTTGCTGAAATGGAAGAAACACCGCGTCTTCAACTATCACTGTTCGGATACGATTTTAATGAAGAATATTTAGCAGCGTTTCGAGAACTCTTTTATATTATTTCATTCGTCATGTTTTTTGTCGGAATGTTTTGGTATTTATATACTGCTGGAGAAGCGGTTAAAAAAATAGATGGGCAACCACCAGTTGTAGCTCCGCCACAGCCACCTCCACCTGTTGCTAGAGCTAGACGCGCCAAGCCAGTAGAATAATAAAATATTTTAAATTTAAAATATTTTAGATTTTACAGAAAGAGATTCCGTGAGCTTGAAGGAAATTATTTACAGATAGTCGAACGTGTGGTGCATTAATTTTTGCAAGTCTTTCTATTAAAATATTTGAGAGTGATTCAACAACGTTTTCTGCTTTACTTGTATATTGGTGCTCAAAAAGAATATTTATTGGATGTAGGTCAAAAGGATGTAACACTTCTTCATATTTTCTGTTATTGTTTGAACAATAAATGTTAATAGTCGAAGAAACTGGAAGAGGTATAGTTTTATTATTCTCTTCAAAAATATTAACACATTTATCGTTTCCTGAACATGTTTGTATTGCTTTCTGAACAGCTTTAGCAAAAGTGGTTTTACCAGTACCACCTTCTCCATAGAAGGTAAGAATTACTGTAAAAGGTGTTTCATTTTTAATTTCAGGAAGATCTTTGCGAAGCCATGATGCTAATACGTTTAGTAAAGCTTCTTCATTATTAATAAGAGGAAGAGCTACCTCTTTTTCTTCAGATGTTTCACTTATTATTGTTGGCATTTCTTTATAATTTTTACTTTTTAATATTTCATTTTTTTGTGAAAATGAAACATCTAAATATTCATGCGTTGTTTGATTAAAAGTTTTAGTTTATCTAGTATTGTTTGGTGGTATCGTATTTCAAATTTAATCTTTTCAGGAAATTCAAAAACGTGACATTCACAATAGAAATACGTATCCAGCATTTTTTTGAAACCTAAAGCATCCTCTTTACGATTCGATTGATAAATAGAAAGCTTTCTCTGTTTAGGGAACCAACATTTCTCAATCGAATATTCGCATGAATAATACGCTCCACAATCTTCCTCTCCATGTTCATTAAAGATACTTTCAATCGCGTTCGCTAAACATGTTTTTCCGTTGCAACCATCTCCATAGAAAATCAGAATTAATGTATCATTAACATCCGCATCTTCATTCTTTGTGTATTTGTAGTATTCTGCGAGTCTGTTGAATAGAAGGTCACTATTGGTGATTGTTGGAAGAGAGATATTGTCTCTGACAATAACATTTTGTACAGTTTCTTGTTGCATTTTTCTTTTTTGTTCAAAAAGAAATTTTTCATTTTAATAAATGAAATTTAGTGACGCATGTTTGAACACGGCAGATTATCTCGCATCAGAGGAGTTTAAAACTAGAGAGGATGCGCATGGAACGAATAAAGGGAAATTTGTCCCGCTTCTCATTGAGATAAACGAACTAGAATATTTAACATTCGATTCTCAAGAGGGGTTTGTTGGTATTCCGACACAAGGAAAATATAAGGGGAAGAAAACAATGAGCGAAAGAGCTTATGTTTGTGGGTTCATGGAAGAAGAAAGAGCAAGAGATTTCTGTATGAATCTGAATGGAACAACAGATAAAGTCGCATTAATAGTTTGTTCGTCTCTAAACGAATCTGAAATTCCTGTAACAATATCTCATATTCCTCCTAACAAAACAAAAGGGTTTATTGATGAAATACCGAAATCTGAACGAAAAGCATACAAAAAAGAATTGGAACGTAGAGATAAAAATCGTAAACATGAATGGGATGTTCAGAGATTTACAAGAGAAACACGATTAACAACAACAATGGAAGAGAAATATATAGAATTTGAATGGGAGAATGCTACAAAACTTAAAAAGAAACATATGAAAGGACATTCTATGATAATATGTTTTGACCCAACATGGAACAGACGCTCTGATAAGAAAGGTGGATTATTACCAGATATTATAAAGTCTTTAGAACAAATATAAAATGATTTTTATTTTTTCTTTGTAAAAAAGAAGAAATGTACGTTCCTAAAAATCCAATAGATAAAACCAAACAGAAAATAGTAGCGATTGAAAATCGAAATTATTTTCATAATAGTAACGGATCATGTTATATTTTAGGTGTGATGGAAGTGTTGTGTAGAATTCCAGAATTTCGAGAGAAACATAGTGTATTGAAACATGCTTATGATAGAATCATATATTCCACGGAGAAACATCCAGAAGGGAAAGCTCGAATAAACACAAAGAACGTTACAGATTTTATTAGACAGGAATATATATGTCCTATGTTTGAAGATAAAATTGAGTTGTATTGGAAAAACACACGAAATAATAAACATGTTGAAATGTTATTAGGAATAGTTAGTGGAGGATCGTCGTATTCAGTCCTTAAATATTTTTGTAAAGGAATGGATTTAACGATAAAATATAAATATCGAGGAATACTGGAGACAGATGACAATATATTTCTTGAAGATGGTCAAACAATTTTGGATTATTTTAATGATGAATATAAGAGTAAACATATAACAGACTTATCTTTTCCGAATTTAATTCGTTTAGATATTGATAATATGGAACATGAAACATATAATATCGAAGAATCTTTCATATTTAAAAATTATTTGTTTTTATTGTTGGGAGTAATTGTATGTCCAACAGATGATCATGTAACAGCTTATGTGAGAGAAGAGAACGGATTATGGAGATATATTGATAATGCTAGATATCAAGAGGAAATGCCGACTCTTTCAGAATTTAACCCATCATATATTAAGTATTTTGATTGTGTATGTTTCTATAGGGTAGTTCTGACGAGTGATGTTTATAAACTATTGAGTGATGTATAAAAATATTTTATTTTAAAAAATATTAATGTTGATCGTGTTTTAGAAATTTAATTTCCCAATTAAACATCTGTCAATAATTTATTCATTTTCTCCCTCCATATCTTGCCGCAACGATGCTTCTGCCAATTTGTCAGCGGCTACCTCTACACTGTCTTCAACTCTCTGCATTTGTAATAAAGCTCTTCTAGCAGCTTCTGCAGCTCCTCCCCCTTGGTCAAGTCTTCTATATGTTGATGGAGGGGGTTGCATCATTTGTCCTGATGCTGATATTGCCCTAATTTGAGAATCTCGTGCTTCAGGGGATCTTTCTCTTGTGGGAGAACCTCTTGATGAAGGTGAAGAGGTTCTTGAAGGTGAAGAGGTTCTTGAAGGAGAACCCCTTGATGAAGGAGAGGAACCCCTTGATGAAGGAGAGGAACCCCTTGATGAAGGAGAGGAACCCCTTGATGAAATAATATCTTCTTCTCTCCCTCTAATCTCTCCTCCAAACTCTCTTAACATCCATATTCTCTGCTCATCAATGTATGAATGATCTTTAGGTGGATAGATCTTTTTGGCTTCATTACAGAAATGATTCACTTGTCCTAACGTAAAAACTCCATTCTGTAAAATTAGCTCAAATAAACGTTGTAACATGGCAGTATTCGGTTTAATTTTATCTCTTTTATAGCATTCCGAAATCTCACCTATTAATCGAGAATAAGGTGCTGGTTTATTAAAATACGGATATGCGAGATAAAACATATATGATGTCTTAAGAATCTCTAATATTTCTCCCAATTCAATTTCTATGTATTGAGATACTACCAATAACATTCCAGAATCATCATTATCAATACATCTCTGAATTAATCCGTCGCTTTGAACAACACCCTTTTGTAACATGTATTCTACAATCACTTGATTATGGGCATCAACAGCGCTATGAATATATTCATTTAATAAAATTTTTTCTTCCTCAATATCTATATTGTTTATTATATAAATTGATAATTTATTGGATTTGATATTCTGAACAGAATCTTCAAGCAAATCTATTAAGCTGTGCGCACCATATGACCTCATTAGTTTTTTAAACACTTCATCGTTATGTCCATACTGTCCAATAATATATGAAAAAAATGCTCCAAACGTTACAATATTCCCGCTAACTTCGTCTGAAACGTTCTCTCTAAAAAAATCAAAGAAATTATTCCCCTCAAATAAACATAAAAGCAGAACATCTCCTACAACGTTAGGACGAATAATATCTAAACAATATCCACAAGGAAGGTCTTTATTGTTTTTTAATTGTATCTTTACGGATTTTAAATCTGGTAATTTTCCAGATTCTACTACGTTGTTTAATGTTTTTAAAAGTCTTTTTGATAGTTTAAACATACTTAAATCTAAATTCACCACATTTAAAAAAATTTCTTCGTAAAGAGTGTTTCTTTCACCTTTTAGGGTAGAAAGAAAATTCTGAATAAAATATTGTTCCTCATTCTTTCTACGTGAAGAAAAAGAGCTACCACTAGAAGATAAAGTGTCTATTCTCTCATCTCTCCCTCTGCTTCGTTTTAAAGAAGGTGGAATAATTAAATTTCCATCTGAAGCTTCTTCATCATCTGAAGCTTCGTCATCGGAAACTTCTTCAATTCTGTTTAAAGGGTTTCCATCACAATCAACAAGAAGTTGTCTTCTATCAAAAGGTGCTACAATTATTTTTCCTTCGGCAGATATGCCAGTTTTCTTAAACGTTCGATGTCCTTGTTGTAATAACGGAACGATATTGCTATATAATTCTAAAGATTCTTTCATTTCTGCGTCTGTAAAACATTTAACAAAAAGGTTATCACGTCCTTCAACAATCATTATTGGAGGGGCATTCTGTTGACTGGAATGCCCCTGTAGAACAGAAGACATTTATTTTATAAAATTTTTATAAAATAATTTTTAAAACGATTTCAGAAAAGAAGGTTGATTGTTAAAAGCTTTTTCAAACTTTTCAACTCCATCAGGAGTAAATTCAGAAATATCCCCTTCTAATATGTTTGATTGAGGACAACGAAATGCCATGCATAATCCAGCCTTATCTTTATTCTCATCAAGAAAAGGATAAATGTATTCATCGTATAACTTTTGCGGGGTATTTGTATCTTTATATGAAATCATAACTGCAACGGGAGCTGATAACCAACTCTCTCCGAACGGACGTTCATAAATATGAACACCAAAATATCCTACAATATACATTCCTCTGTATTGAGAAATCCAATCGAGAAGAGTTTTCCATTTAGCTTCTTCAGATTTCTCTTTTTTAGATCTTTCTTCACACATTTCAATAAACATATCTACTGAAAATGTGCATGTGTTATTTTCAATTCCAATATTATCAGCAGATGAAAGAACAGTCATAGCAGATTCGAATGTTCCATATTTTACAGCATATAAAAACCACGCAAGAAACCACTGAGTATGAGAATGATGTAGCCAGTGATGCATATGTGTTTTTATGTATTCAATGTCACCTGTTTGAATTGCAGTTTTTATCGTATCAAGAAATGATTCTGGATAATCAAACGCATTAATATTCTCACCGTTTAAAATCTCGTCTTTCATCATTGAAATCACTTCGTTTAGAGTTGGGAAATCGACCTTGCGTTGTTGTTCGTTAGTTGACATTTTCTATTTTTTGTAAGAAAAAAATTTTTCATTTTTATAAAATAATTTCTGTATTTTTTAATATATTATACAAATCGTTTCTAGAATATATTGGAAGAGAATTCTCTGTTCGCATTTTAGCTAAATATACGTTATTTGTTTGGTCTACGAAGAACACGTGTTCATTATTAATTTTATAAAACATAAACGCAAGCAACCCTCGTATTTTAACCCCTTCTAACTTTCCTGTAACTGTTCTTACACTATCGTTTCCAATAGTGAAAAAGGCTTTATCTAAATATTTAATTTCTGGAAACACAGCTCTATAATAATTTAATAAGAGAGGAGCATCGTCAAACTTAAATACCTCTTCCTGTTTTTTGTAACACATTTATTTCTATTTTAAATATTTATTGATAAATTTAATAAATGAGCGTGAACGATTCTGAATTTAAAATTTATGATACCCTCTGTTGTGATGGCGATGGTAGTGGTGGGAGTAGTGGAACTGGACCGACTGGACCGACAGGAGCTGCCGGATTGGAAGGAGTAACTGGACCGACAGGATATACTGGATATACAGGATACACTGGCCCGACTGGAGCTGCTCAAGGTGGAACGACTGGAACGAACGTTTTCTTTGGAGAAGGTGCAATGACTAGTTTAAGCGGTGGAAGTAACAATTCAGCGTTCGGGTATAATTCAAGTCACGCATTAGTATCATCATCAAACACGACAGCTGTTGGATATAACGCATTATTACTAAACACAGGAGATAGAAACGTTGCGATAGGTGCTTCGTCTGTTGCAACGAATGTGTCGGGAAATAATATAACAGCTGTTGGATATAATGCATTAACAGCAACCACTGTTGGAGGGAATACAGCTGTAGGATTTGAATCTTTGAAAACAAATAACACAGGTGTTAGAAATACAGCTCTTGGGTCGTCTTCATTAGCAGCTAACGTATCAACTAACGATAATACAGCAATTGGTAATTCTTCTTTAACAGCTGCAACAGGTGGAACGAACTCCGCATTCGGTTCAAACTCTGGAAGTGGAATAGTTGCAGGAACAGGAAACGTTGCAATAGGATATAATGCATTAGCTACCCCTTCAGCTGTTATAAATAATATAATTATTGGAAACGGAGCTGGAAACGGTACGAACGCATTTGCTGATACGAATAATATTGGAATAGGAACATCTTCTTTATCAGGAAATCATTCAGCCATCTCTGCTGACAACATTGGAATAGGGAGATCGACATTATCTGGAGCATTATCAACAGCAACAGATAATATTGGAATAGGAAGAGCATCATTGACGGGATTAACATCAGGAAATAATAATGTTGCAATCGGGGCAGATTCCTTAATAACAATTTCAACAACATCAGATAACACAGGGGTTGGATATTCAACATTAAAATTAAATACAGCATCACAGAATACAGCTTTCGGAAGTGGAGCTGGTGCATCGAACACTTCTGGTAGTGGCTTAACAGCAATCGGATATAATGCATTAACATTAAATTCTAATGGTGACAGCAACACTGGAGTTGGTAACGAAGCTCTTGCAGGAAATTCAACAGGTGCTGGAAACACTGGAATAGGAAGCAATGCATTAAAATTAAACACCGCTAGCAGTAATACAGCAGTTGGAGCTTTCGCTGGGGACGCATTGACAACAGGTGCAAGTAATACAGCAGTTGGTTATTCTGCATTATCGGCTCAAGTTGATACAGCAGAATCTACAGCTGTTGGATATAACGCATTATTACTAAACACTGGAGCTGGAAATACAGCATTAGGTAGTAGAGCTGCTGTTGCAAACGTTGGCGGAACGGGGATTGTAGCTGTTGGATACCATGCTTTATTGAATAATGTTTCTGGAATTGACAATACTGCTGTGGGATATGAAGCACTATTACTTGCTACAGGTGGTTCAAATACGGCAATAGGTGGTGGCGCTGGAAATCAAATAGCGAATGGAACAGGGAATATTATGATTGGCTACGGTGCTAATGCTCCATCAAACGCAATTAATCAAATAGCTATAGGAACTGGTGCATCGTCAATAAATGATAATGAAATACGAATAGGGAATACGTCACACACATCAACGATTTTTCAGGGAACATCAGCTTTAGGAGTGAGCATAGGGAGTAACACAACAGCTGATACATCATCCATTTTAGATTTAACATCAACTACGAAAGGAATACTTCCTCCAAGAATGACAACGACGCAGAAGAACAATATATCATCTCCAGCTACGGGATTAGTAGTGTATGACACAACATCATCACTGTTAAACGTGTATGATGTTGCTTGGAGACCTGTTGGTACATCTCTGTGTCTATTCAAAATGACTGGTAATGCAGCTGTTGGAACATGGGCACCTGGAGGGTGGGCTGAAACTATATGTCGCCTTTCTGTTGTATATAACGCTGCGGGAACAGATTATCCATTAAGTACAACAACATATACAGATGACACAGTCACAATTCAAAAAGCAGGATTGTATTCGATTACTATCACCAGTGGTGGTAATGGTACATGTAGCACTGCCACCATGCCCGTATTCACTCTTCGTATAAACGGAAGCATGGTAAATGGTGTATCTAACATCACTAGTCAGTGTGGCGGTGGCTCAGTTACGTTATGTTATTCATTGGCTGTTAATGATACCGTTAGCATATATATGCGAATTAGCTCATCTCGAGCATTGGTTTCTGTCGCTGGATGGAATGAAGCAGCTACATGTCAATTTCTTATCCAACGTTTGGCGTAATACATTTATACTATAAATATATCTATGTAGGAATACACCTACGCGGAAATACTATCATGATAAGATACAGTCCAATTATATCTAGAATTGGTGTTTGTTAAAGGAGATAATTCAATAAAATTGTTATAATGTTTATAGCATGACGAACATTTAATAATGTTCAAATACGTTTCAATAATATTTGTAAAGATAGTATTTGTTACAGATTCATCTGTACTATAGTGAAAAAGTATCTGCCACATTTCCTTGTCTGGTCTATACATTAAATTATACGAAGAAACATACTCATATATACTTTCTTCTGTTATATTGGGGAAAAAATTTGTTACAATATCAAACCAATCATCATAATGTGTTCTAACTCGCTCCTTCATTGTAGTTGCTTGTAGATACTTGCTGATTATTTTAAAATTTTCTTCGATGTCCATCTTTTATTCATGTAATAATTTTTTATAGTATAAAAATGGCAAGAATTTTTATCGGCATTAAACGTATTTTAAAAAATATGTTTGGTATAATAAATGGCCATTAAAATTCTTGACCCTGTAGCAACAGACTACGGCGTATCCCCAACGAATCTCATCCTCTCATGTCAGGGAGTGATGTCTGTATGCAAAATAACGGTGAATAATGAAGTGAAATACAGAGTGAGTGCAAACACTGTATTTCGCGCCACTCCTACATCACAACCGTTAAAGTTTGGAAGTGTGAATGTTAATGTTGATCCGTCCGAGCTCACCTCCAATCTCTTCGAGAAGCTGTATGATGCTCTTAAACTCGAATTTCCTAACTACGAAGACATGCTGTAAATAACATTATAATTTTTTACTATATAAAAAATTATGAATACAAATAAAAGATGTCTTCAAGAGAACAAGTATTAAATAATTTATTTTATTACATATGTATATACCTTAAAGATAATGGAGAAACATGCACATGTTGCTGTCCCAATACAACATTCACATTTGATGCTGAAAATGATGGGAAAACTAATACAGATTTGACCATTCATACATGGAACTATAATAATATATCTACACCTACAGTAGATGATTTATTATATATAACACCTCAATCTGTACAAACTTTTAGAAAACTGCAGTATATACAGAATGATAAACAATTAACAAGCTTGATTTCTACGACAAACCAAACAAGAGCAGCATTATCTCTTCCACCTTTATCAGATAGTGAAAAAGCCGCTTTAGTAGATGATTCGTATATCATTCCATAATTTTTATTAGCCTAATTTGTATAGCATAAATCCCGCTAATAAAATACCATAACTAGATGATGATGCATTTTTACCGTTTGCAGTAAAGCTAATATCAAATGATCCAGCAGTAGTTACCGTAAAATATTTTTCTAAAAGCATTTGGTTTAACGCATTAGCTAAAGTAGAATAGCAATCGTATGTGCTTAACAATGTGTATGTGCCACTACCGTTTATTTTGACAGAAATATCCATTATAGCTCTATCTGTTGAATTCATTAATCCTAAAACTAATTTATACACTCCTACTGATAATGTTGTAGGTGACGCATAATTTAACCCTTTTCCTACTGTAGATGAAGCGAAATCATTATTATATATCGATCTTGCATTCCCTATAATAGCTAATGTTACAGCACCAGAAACTAATGCTGTCCAATTTGTAGCATTATTCAATGAAACCAAACATACGACTTCTGTCATTCCTGTATTTAATGTTTGATATAACGCGGTTGATGTGAATGTGACATCGTTAGTATTCGAATTTTGCTGTTTCCCTGTTACACTAAATGTTTTATAGATTTGTTTAGATATTAAATCAGAATCATATACTACAAGAGCTGTAGCTGGAGATGTTATAGCATTCTTCTGTGCAGTAGTCATACGAGGTGGAAGCATCCCTTTTGTTGTTGAAACAATATCAACAATTGCCGAAGCTGTGTCTGAGGTTGTTCCGACTTTTATACTAGATGCTGTCACAGGAGGAGATGGAAATGAAGTGCTCATTTCTTTGTTAAAAGAATTATTTTAAATAAAAATAATTCATTAATATTTTTAAGATGTTTTCTGAAACACTGGACAGTTATAAACATACACTTCTTGAACAGTTGAAAACATTGGATATCCTGAAGGCTGTTTAATGAAAGAATTACTACCTCCGAATGTCTGTTTGACAGCAGTTGCAGTGGTAGGACTTGCTTCATAGAACCCGAATAAAACATAATAATTTGAAGATGATGCGTTCTTGGATGTTACTGTATATTTAATCACTAAATTTCCTGCCGTATGAACAACATATATAGGAACATTATATAGAGTAACATCTGCTGCAGCAGATGTCGTATATGAATCAACTCCAGTATATAGAGTGGTATATCCTCCTCCATTTGTCGAATATGCAATAGTGCAGATTCCTGTATCATCATATGTTCTATTCATTAATTGCGTTTTATATGTTCCAGCTGGTAGAGATGCAAAGGTTAAGGTGTATTCATCATTCAATGCTGGAGATGAAAAATACGCAATAGTATAATTCCCTTCTGTAAAAGATGTTACTGAACCAGAACCTACAGATTTCGCTAACGTAAATCCGCAATAATAATTTCCAATAAATCCACCACCGAGTTGTCCCGCAGAGTCAATAACAACAGGAAGAGCATCATTAGTATTTGTTTTCACTGCTCTAATGTTCTTAATATATGTTGTGCTATCAACAGCTGCTGATGTCAATGATGCTCCAATGACAATACAATCTGTTCTTGCTCCTGTATCAACATCTGCCGCATATCCTAATATTGTGTTCCCAGTTCCTGATGTGATGGTATCGCCAGCTGTCGAACCGAGAGCTGTATTATTTGCACCAGTATTCGCAAGAAGTGCCTGATATCCAACAGCCGTGCAATCAGCACCAGATGTTGTTCCTAGTGCATCTTTACCTATTGCTGTGTTGTTACCAGTAATAAGAGCATCACCAGCTCCACTACCTATACATGTATTATTGGATACAGTAGATGCAGCGGATAAAGCATTATACCCAATAGCCACATTATTAGTTCCTGTTGTGATTGCATCACCAGCAAGAGAGCCAACAGCTGTGTTATTTATTCCAGCAGACGATATAGAAAGTAAGGCGTCATTTCCAACTGCTGTGCAATCTGTTGTAACACCAGAATTGCCTGTTGATGTTCCTTGGATAGCACGATAACCAACAGCCGTATTACGAGGGCCAGTCTGATTATAACGCAAAGCGATACGTCCTATAGCTGTATTTTGAACCCCTGATGTCAAACTTACAGCCGCACTACTACCTACGGCAGTAACTTCGCTACCTGTGAATACTTGCGCACAACTGTTCCCTACAGCTACGGCATCAACACCAGATGCTAATGTTTGCAATGCGTAACATCCAATAGCCACATTGTAACTACCACCCAACACTCCCTGCCCAGAAGAGATACCAAAACATGTATTATTAATACCCGTAGTTAGAGCTGTCAGACTACTTGTGCCTACAGCAACGTTGTCTGTTGCAGAACTCATTTGTCCTTTCATTGTATCTTTACCGATAGCGATGTTACGAGATGATGCGGCAGAAACCCATGCGGTGCCTCCCATTGAAGAGTTCCCTATAGCGATATTACTATCATGAACAAATCCAGCAGATATAGCCGAGCCAGCACTTACTCCCATACATAAATTATTAGTTGCTGTTGTTGCAATTCCAAATGAATTATATCCAATTGTTGTATTCCCTGTTCCTGATGTGAGAGCATCACCTGCAAGAGAGCCAACAACTGTGTTCTGTGCCCCTGTGCAATAAAGTAATGCATCCTTCCCTACAGCTGTGCAATCGCTAGCACTCATTGAACTATTTATTGCTCGATAACCAACAGCAGTGTTATTATTAGAATTTGTTACACCGTAACCAGCCCCGTGACCAACCGCTGTGTTACCAGTACCTGTAGAATTATTATATAATGCAACAAAACCAATACCTGTGTTGGATGTTCCAGATGATTGTGAAAATAATGCAGCACTTCCAACCGCTGTTATCTGTGCTACTGTGTTTGATGGTGCTGCGTTATACCCAACAGCTGTGCAATCATCAGTCGTTGTTAATGCTGTCAATGCGTTTGCTCCAATTGCTACGTTCTGTTTGCCAGATGTGATACTATCGCCTGCTGTAGCACCTATTGCTGTATTATAATTTCCAGTAGATGCAGCAAGTGCGTTATATCCAATAGCAGTACTTCCTGTACCTGTTACATTAAGAGCTAGAGTGTTATATCCCACACCAGTGTTTTGAGTACCTGACGTATTTTCGAACAGAGCATTATGCCCAATACCAACAGTACCTGAAGCTGTGTTTTTATATAACGCTTGTGCGCCAATACCCACTGCGAGAGTTGAATTTGTTGTTGAGCCTGCCATACAATCTTTCCCTATAGCTACGTTAGCATCACCAGCTGCTTTATTTGTCATAGCAGAAGTGCCAATAGCAACGTTTGAAGTACCTGTGTTCAGACGTAAAGCTTGAAATCCAACAGCCGTGTTATGTGTTCCTGTAAGGACAGATAACAACGCTTCATATCCGAACGCTGTGCTATATAACGGTGTTGTTCCTTGTGATAATGCGTTATATCCGAGAGCAGTTACGTTAGCTGATGTGTTTACAGCTAACGCATTGTAACCAACAGCAGTCACTCCACTCACTGTTGATATTGCTGATGCTGCACTATACCCTACAGCAGTGTTCCCTGCTCCCGATGTTATCGCATCTGCCGCAAGAGAGCCAACAGCTGTGTTCGTTCCACCCGTCGTCACAGCAGTGAGTGCATTATTACCAATTGCCGTGTTATCTGATGCACTGTTAGATAGAACACCTAAAGCTGTTTGATAACCAATTGCAGTATTTCGCGCACCAGTAACATTTTCTTTCAAACTACTGTATCCAATAGCAGTATTTTGAACACCTGATGTGTTTTTCCAACAAGCATAATAACCAATACATGTTGTGAATGCCGCGGTGTTAGCGTTTCCTGCAGAATAGCCGATGGCTGTCAATCCAGAGTTGCCACCCATATTCCCTCTCCCTGCACTACTACCGATAACAGTATGTTCACCAGCTGTGTTTGTTCCTGTCAACGCAAGATAACCTATACCTACACAGTTGCCAATGGAGCCTGATGTACCAGACAACACACTACCACCCAAAGCGAATGAGCCGAACACTGCACCATTGCCACCGGAGCTATTTCCAATAGAAACATTATCACCACCTGATGTAAGAAGAGCACCAGCTGCATTTCCAATACCAATATTGTTATTAGTTGTACTTAACGCAAGAGCGTTATATCCAATCGCACAGACACCAGTCCCCGAAATGTTTGCTTTTAATGCTCCACTTCCTATCGCTGTGTTCTGTGCGGCAGTGTTTATTAAAAGTGCTTGATACCCTACAGCTGTACAATCATTCGCTGTTCCAACACTTCCAGCTAATGCACTCTTTCCAACTGCTACATGTCGTGTTCCTGATGTTATTCCAGAACCCGCACTACTTCCTACAGCTGTATTATTTGCTGCTGTAGTTGCCGCTAAAGAGTTTGCTCCTATTGCTGTATTTTCATTTCCAGCGTTTGCTGCTAAAGCCCCTTTACCAACAACAACATTGCTACTTCCAGTAGTCGTTAAACCAGCTCCACTACCAATAATTGTGTTATTAGCACCAGTTGCTGCAGCTAATGCAGATCTTCCAATAGCAATGTTATCCACTGAGGCGCCACTTAATGAGGCAGAATTCATTGCTCCAATTCCAATCGCTATAGAATAAGATGTATTATTTACTGTATTAGGAAGAGATGCCAACGCATTTTGTCCAATTGCAATATTGCTTGAAGATGTAGTCGCCACTGCTAATGCTGATGCTCCAATAGCTATATTATTCGAAGCTGTTGTATTTGCTGCAGCAGCAGCGTTTCCTATTCCAACATTAGACCCACCCGTTGTGTTTGCAGCTAAAGCTGTATTTCCTATGCCAACATTTGAAGCTCCAGATGTTACAGCGGACAAAGCTGTCTTTCCGATAGCAACATTATTTATTGCTGCTACGGTCATAGATGCAGATGCTAATGTTGAACGTCCTATAGCAACATTATCTGTAATTGCCACAGCTCCTGCACCTGATAAAGCTAAGTCACCAATTGCAACATTATCTATTCCTGCAGTATTTAATGTTAATGCAGATTTTCCTATGGCAATGTTTGTATTTCCAGTTATCAGAGAAGCTAATGCAGATTGACCAATTCCAATATTATCTGTTGCAGCATTCATAGCCCCTTGCATAGTGTTTTTACCAATGGCTATATTATTTGTAGAAGCAGCTGCATGCGCACTCCCTGTCATTGCAGATGTACCAATAGCTATATTATCTGCGTCTGCAAACGATGATGATCCGTTCATCGCAGCATTACCTATAGCTACATTATTAAAAGCAATATCACTTGTTCCTAATGCATCTTTTCCTAAAGCAACGTTTCC
>JACCDH011684272.1_pt1 | contig 72098 bp, 64 predicted proteins | sample 7442481 | NCBI WGS metagenome assembly JACCDH01 (sample SAMN15323433, study PRJNA562643) | freshwater metagenome | isolation source: river surface water | place: USA:Blue River Watershed | collected 2017-08-15 | reverse complement strand
TGCCATTTTTTAATGTGTCAATTTCAATGTGTCGATTTGCCAATTTTATATAAATTGAAGTTTTATTTCTCTTTCATTAACTTCAAATGCTACTTGTTGACCAAGAATTAATGTTCGATTATCCGATTGATGTCCGGCAGGAAAATCAAAAGCAATAGGAATGTTATATTCTTTTGTAATTGCTGTAATGATTTGTATAGCATTTTGCCCAAATGGGATTTCATTATCGTGCATATCGGTCATACTTCCTACTATAATTCCTTTAACATATGCAAAATAGCCATTTCGTTTTAAGTTGTACATCATTCGATCAATGTGATATAAATATTCGTCCAAATCTTCAATAAAAAGGATTTTATCTTTTGTCTCAATGGATGATTTCGAACCTAATAAACTGTACAAAATAGAAATATTTCCGCCAACCAATTCGCCCGAAACAGTTCCTTTTACATCATAACTTTTCGAAGGAATTACATACGAAATCGTTTCTCCAAAAAGCGCTTTTCGTAAAGTTTCTTTCACTTCTCCTGATGCATTTGGAACAGTAAAAGGCATTATGGAATGTAAAGACGCCACACGTTCCACGTTCAATTGACTATGTAAAACGGTCACATCAGAAAAACCAATAATCCATTTAGGATGTTGCTTGAAATTTGTAAAATCTAATGAATCTATAATTCTAACTGTTCCATATCCACCTCGAGCACACCAAATGGCTTTTACGTTTTCATCATCTAATTGTGCTTGAAAATCAGCAGCTCTTTCAGAATCTGTACCTCCTAATTGAAAATTATCTAAGCCTATTGTGGTTCCTAATTTAACGTTTAGTCCCCAAGATTCTAATAAATCAATAGCTGGTTTGGCGTCTTCTGGAAAAAATTTACGTGCTGTACAAACAAGCGCAACGGTATCTCCCGCCTTTAAAAATGGTGGTATAATCATATAAAATTCAATAAGAATTCAAAAATAAGGAATTTGAAGAGAAAAATTCGTCTATTCCTCTCAAATGAATTATTTTTGCATTAAATAATTGATTAGAATGACCGAAAACCAAAAACAAAAAGAAACAAAAAGATATACAATTACAGCAGCACTGCCTTACACCAATGGACCCATTCATATTGGGCATTTAGCAGGAGTTTACGTGCCTTCAGATATATATGCTCGCTATTTGCGATTACAAGGAAAAGACGTGGCATTCATTTGCGGAAGCGACGAGCACGGTGTAGCAATTTCTATGAAAGCCAAGAAAGAAGGCATCACACCTCAACAAGTAATTGATAAATATGACGGAATTATTCGTCAATCGTTCATAGATTTTGGAATTTCTTTTGATAATTATTCTAGAACTTCTTCGGAAATCCACCATAAAACGGCTTCCGAATTTTTTAAAAAATTATACGATAACGGTGATTTCATTGAAGAAACTACCGAACAATTATATGATGCTAAAGCAGACCAATTTTTAGCAGACCGTTTTGTAACTGGAACTTGTCCAAAATGCGACAACCCAGAAGCGTATGGCGACCAATGTGAAAAATGTGGTTCGACTTTAAATGCAACCGATTTAATCAATCCGAAATCAACTATTACAGGAGAAACGCCTATTTTAAAATCGACAAAACACTGGTTTTTACCTTTAAATCGTTACGAATCGTTCTTAAGAGAATGGATTTTAGAAGGTCATAAAAACGATTGGAAACCGAATGTGTACGGACAAGTAAAATCGTGGATAGATGGTGGTTTAGAACCAAGAGCGGTAACCCGTGATTTAGATTGGGGAATCGATGTACCTGTTGCTGGTGCCGAAAGAAAAAAGTTATACGTTTGGTTTGATGCGCCTATTGGTTACATTTCTGCAACCAAAGAATGGGCAGCTCGCGAAGGAAAAGATTGGGAACCGTATTGGAAAGATGCCGATACAAAATTGGTTCATTTCATTGGGAAAGACAATATCGTATTCCATTGTATTATTTTTCCAGCGATGTTAAAAGCAGAAGGAAGTTATATTTTACCAGATAATGTTCCGGCAAATGAATTCTTGAATTTAGAAGGAAATAAATTATCGACTTCAAAAAACTGGGCGGTTTGGTTACACGAATACTTACAAGATTTCCCAGAAAAACAAGATTCGTTGCGTTATGCGTTAACAGCTAATGCTCCAGAAACTAAAGACAACGACTTCACTTGGAAAGATTTTCAAGCCAGAAATAATAATGAATTAGCGGCGATTTTTGGAAATTTCATCAATCGCGTTGTGGTGTTGACTAATAAGTATTACGACGGAATTGTTCCTAAACCAAATGAATTTTCTGAAGTTGACGAGCAAACTTTAGCCGAGTTAAAAGCGTATCCAGCAGTGATTTCAAGTTCAATTGAACGTTACCGATTTAGAGAAGCGTTAGGCGAATTAATGAACGTAGCCCGTTTAGGGAATAAATATTTAGCCGATGAAGAACCTTGGAAAATGGTGAAAGAAAATCCGGCAAGAGTACAAACTCAAATGTATGTTGCGTTGCAAATTGCGTCAGCATTAGCCATACTTTCTGAACCATTTTTACCGTTTACTGCTGAAAAATTGTGCTACATTTTAGATATTAAAGTCAATAATTGGAATTTGGAATTTGAAAATTGGAATTTGACAAAACCCGGTCATCAAATTGGTCAAGCTGAAATTTTGTTTGCTCAAATAGAAGATGCCGAAATCCAAAAACAATTAGATAAATTAGAAGCAACTAAAACCTCAAATGCTTCGACAAACTTAGCACAAGTAATGGAACCTCAAAAAGATATTATCACCTTCGAAGATTTTGCCAAAGTCGATTTACGAATTGGAACCATCATCGAAGCAGAAAAAATGCCAAAAGCTAACAAACTTTTAGTTTTAAAAGTAGACACTGGAATTGATGTAAGAACCATCGTTTCAGGTATTGCAGAACATTTTACGCCAGAAGAAGTCATTGGAAAACGTGTAACGGTTTTAGTCAACTTAGCGCCAAGAGCTTTACGTGGTGTGGAAAGCGAAGGTATGTTATTATTAACCAATAACGCGGAAGGAAAATTGGTTTTCGTAAATCCAGACTCAGAAGGCGTAATTAATGGTGCGATGATATCTTAATATGACCCCAAAAATAATCGCTTTCGACGCAGACGACACTTTATGGCACAATGAACCTTATTTTGATGAGGCACAAGAACGATTTTGTGTGTTGTTTCAAGATTATGCGTCACATCAAGAAATTTTAGGGTTAATTTTAAATCATCAAGTCAATAATTTGCCGTTGTATGGTTTCGGAATTAAAGCATTTACATTATCGATGATTGAAACCGCTTTGGAATTGACTAATCATCAAATTGCGGGCAAAGGTATTGAGCAAATTTTAGCTATTGGTAAAGATTTACTGCAAAAACCAGTAGAATTACTCCCAAATATCACTGCTGTTTTAGCACAATTAAAAGGAAAATACAAATTGGTTGTAGCAACAAAAGGCGATTTAAAAGACCAACATCGTAAACTTCACGATTCAGGTATTGGTGCTTATTTTCATCATATTGAAGTGATGAGCGACAAAACCGAATTGGATTACGAAAAAATGTTAGGTCGTTTGGATTGCAAAGCCGAAGATTTTTTAATGATTGGCAATTCATTAAAATCAGATGTTTTGCCCGTTTTGAATTTAGGCGGACACGCCATTCATATTCCGTATCATACTACTTGGGAATACGAAAAAATAGATTTTGAAATTCAGCACAACAACTTTAAATCGGTTAGTCAAATAACTGACATTTTATCTTTCTTATAATGAAGCAAAAGATTGACCTCGCTACGTGGAACCGAAAAGAACACTTTGACTTTTTCAGTACTTTTGAAGAGCCTTTTTTTGGGATTACCACACCAATTGATATGACTATTGCTTATGAAAAAGCAAAAGCCATGCAAATTCCGTTTTTTGTTTATTATTTACATAAAACGATTGCTGCGGTTAATCAAGTGGAAAATTTCAGGTATCGAATAGAAGAAAACGAAGTGGTACTTTATGGCGAAATAGATGCTTCTTCCACGATTATGCGTGAAGATAAAACGTTTGGCTTTTCCTTTATGAAGTTTAACTCAGATATTCATGAATTTACTAAAATTGTACAAACTGAAATTGAACGCATTCAAGTAACACCTGGGCTTTTTACACGGGAATTTCCTGCTAATATTATTCATTTTTCAGCTATTCCATGGATTAACTTTACAGGTCTAACCCATTCTAGAAGTTATACGTTACCAGATAGTTGTCCAAAAGTTTCATGGGGAAAATTAATAGACGATCAAGGTAAAAAAACAATGTCTATGTCGGTAATGGCACACCATGGACTGGTTGATGGATACCATATGGGGTTATTTATAGAAATTTTACAAACGGAGTTAAATAAATAAACCACTGATTGCTCAGTGGTTTATAGAACCAAATTTTAAAGAATTACTTCCCTAACAACAACAATTCGCTTACAAGAATTTCAGTTACATAGCGTTTGTTTCCATCTTTATCGTCATAACTTCTGTGGGTTAATTTCCCTTCTACAGCAATTTCTTTCCCTTTAGTAACATATTTTTCAATGATCTCTGCTGTTTTACCCCAAGCCGTTACTCGATGCCATTCGGTTTGTTCTACTTTGTCTCCTTTTTCGTTGTAATAAAAATCATTTGTAGCAATAGTAAGCGTTGCTACTTTCTTGTTGTTAATTGTTTTAACTTCTGGTTCTTGTCCTACGTGTCCGATTAATTGTACTCTGTTTTTCATGGCGTGTAAATATTTAAATGTTAATAATTATGCTATCGTCGCAGTGTTCAGTCACAGGTGTTTAATTTTGTAATTTACAACCAAACTTTATTGGGTTTGAAATCATATAATTAATTATTTTACCTATTTCTTCTGACTTATTTACCATATCATTATATTGTTCCTTTGATAAATAATTACATTCTAAAGCGAAATCTAACCAAACTGAAGTTTCAGAATTTTCACCGTCCGAATCAGTAAGCTTACTTATAAAATGATTTATATATCTTCTCTTTCTATAAGCCTCCGCAATATTTGCACATACACTTCTAGATGACCTTCTAACTTGATCCGTTAATGCGTATTTTTCTTCTTTTGGAAATGAATCAGATACTTTCTTAATTTCCATAGCTAAAGAAAAAGCTTTTTGATAAGCTACTAATTTTTTGAAATCCATTTTGTTAATTTTCTGAAAACTGTGACTGAAAACTGCGACTAATCATTGTTTCATTTCGACAGTGCAAAGATGGGGTAAGAAAAAAAGGTTATTCGGTAGTTAGTTATTTACTTTCGGTTGTAACTATTTGTAAGCGTTTGTAAACGGAAATTTTGTATATTTGAAAAAAAGCAATTATGTCAAAAACCTGTTTAGAATGTGGCGATAAAATCATAGGCCGAGAAGATAAAAAGTTTTGTTCTGATGGTTGTAGAAATGCGTACAACAATAAAATGAACAAAGATCAGAACAATCTGATGCGTAATATCAATAACTCGTTACGCAAAAACTATCGTATTCTTTGTGATTTAAATCCAGAAGGTAAAACTAAAACAACTCGAAATAAAATGAGCAGTAAAGGGTTTGATTTTGATTTGTTTACCTCTATTTTAAAAACAAAAACAGGCAATACTTATTACTTTGTATATGACTATGGCTATATGGAAATAGAAAATGAACAGTATGTATTAGTCAAAAAAGAAGCCTAAATGAAAAAAATTTCCATACTCGGCTGCGGTTGGCTCGGTTTACCTTTAGCTAAATCATTGCTTTTAAAAGGTTATGAAGTAAAAGGCTCCACGACTTCTGAAAGCAAATTAGAAGTCTTGAAAAATGCCGGAATTTTACCTTCTCAAATTCAATTAGAAGAGCATCAAATTATTGGAACTGTTGAAGAGTTTTTGAATGAAACGAATGTTCTACTAATTACTATTCCGCCAGGATTGAGAAAAGTCAACTCGACTTCAGAGGAAATGTCGTTTGTAAATAAAGTTAAAAAATTAATTCCATATATCGAAAAATCAGGAATTCAAAAAGTTCTTTTTGTGAGTTCGACTTCGGTTTATGGAGACAGTTTTCCGATTGTAGAAATCACTGAAGAAACGACACCAAATCCCGACACGGAAAGCGGGAAACAATTAGTTATTGTCGAAACACTTTTACAATCGAATTCACATTTTAAAACTACCGTTATTCGTTTTGGTGGATTAATAGGAGAAGACAGAAATCCGATGTATCAATTACAGCATAAAACCATTCCCAATCCAAATGCACCCATCAATTTAATTCATCAAATGGATTGTATTGGTATTATAGAAACAATTATTGCACAAGAAAAATGGAATGAAGTTTATCATGCATCCGGGATTAATTCAATTACTAGAAGGGCTTACTATACAGCTAAAGCTAAAGAACTAGAAATTCAAAATCCCATTTTTGAAGAAGTAGTAGTAAGTAAAGGCAAGCATATTCTATCTGAAAAAATAGAAAAGGAATTAAACTACACTTTTAAGGTAATCAAATAAAAAAGCCACATAAAAGTGGCTTATTTACTCTTCTTCTTATTAAAAATTACTGTGCAATTACTTTTACATTATCAACTTCCCAGGTTCTTGAAGCCGTTGTAGTCGAAGTATATTTGAAAGCAACTCTAACATTAGTGCTACCAATATATGGTGTTAATGAAATATTACCTGAATTTGTCCAAATATATGCTGCCGTATTTGTATCCAATGTATATCCAGACAAAGGAGTCCAAATAGCCGTATTTGGAGCACTCACGCCGTCATAATTTGTTGAAACAAATACTTCCAATAAGTTACCAGCAAATCTACTTGCATTATCAAAACTTAATGTTGCACTTGTTACATTTGTTAAATTAATTGCTGGTGAAACCAACCAGTCTTCATTTGCATTATTTACTGTAGAAAACCCAGACATTTTAGCGCATGATCCAGGATTTCCAAATTGTGTATCTAAAGTCCAAACTTGAGCTCCTGTAACGCTAAATTTTGTCCAATTAGGAAAATTTGTAGTAAATGTTTCTTCAAATAATGGGACAATTCTTGGATTAGACAACATAATATCTTTTTCTGTTCTTACCATAAACTGAAAATCTGAACCGTATTTTGTAAGTACCCCTCTAATTTTACCATTTCCAGAAGCTACTGCTTTTGAAGCAAAATTAGCATACTGACTTATTCTTACAATCATAGAATTTCCCTCAGCATCTTTTACAATATGGTTTGTTGCACCGCCTAAACTATTTAATGAAGCATCATAATAGGTTTTTCCCAATGACTCATCAGCAAACTGTACAGCATCTAACTCAATTAATTTATTAATATTTGCATTATTTTTTGCTGCTGTAATTGACAAGTTATTTAAAATAACTGATTCATCAACTTTAGTACATCCACGCTTAATAACCTCTTCATATTCCACACCTGACAATCTACCTATTTGAGTTGAATTATATAAATTTCCGATATCAAAAGAAGCACTAGTTGTCGTGTTAGCAAAATACTTGTTTTTTAATTTAATATAAACTTTTCTTCCTGGTTCATATTTTGTGTACAAATTATAATCATCAACAGGGATAGAGAATCCTTGTACACCGTCAACAGAAACCATTGAAATCGATTTATAGAAATTTCCGCCTTCATCACTTGAAGTAACATATGCCTCAATAATGTCATCATTAACATATTGTTGAGCGTTAGTTGTAGCTGTCGCTCTCACTTCTTGAACTGTTTTAGTAGCCGTTAATGTGATACAATCTCCTGATAAATCTGGTGTATCATAATCATCGCTATTTACACAACTAAATAAAATTGTAACTAAAAAAGTGCTGAATAGTATGTTTAAGTTTTTCATATATAGTAATTTATTTGCTTTTATATGTCATATGGTATGGCCTATTATCATTGATGTTTGATGATGGCGTTTTCATAATAACTAATTAATTTTCATATAATTTAATATCATCTATTTGGAATGTCGTCGTTTTATTTGTCAACTTACTCCCTTCATACTTAAATGCTATCCTAACATTAGTTCCCTCAAATGCACTTAGATTAAGTGCTCCTGTAGAAGTAAATACGTCATCTACTGTTGGCATTGTTGCATTAATTTGTGTCCAAGTTGCTGATGCAATTCCTGCTTGTGTCCCATCATAATTTGTAGAAACCAATACTTTTAATTGTGCTCCATTTGAAAATCTTGTTTTGGTTGAAAAAACTAAAGTTTCATTTGAAGTTTTTGTAAAATCAAAAGGTGCAGAAATTAACCATGAATTATCGGTAGTTCCTGTGGCAGAAAAAAATGACGAAAACTCAGCATATCTGTTATTGCTAAATAATTTACAATTCCATGTTCTTGAATTTGTTGTGTTAAAATTCGACCAATTTGTAATATTTATTGGGATTTCAGTTGCGCCACTTCCATAAGGATGCGCTTCAAAGTCTTGAGAAAAAATCAACGCTTTGAAAGGCGCAATTGCAACATCTTCTTCTTTTGTACATGCTAACAAAAATAGTGCAGTAAATACAAATATGGTTAGTCTTTTTATTATAGTTTTCATTTCATTTAACATTAAAAATTAATATATATATTTAAGAAGTACGTTCTTCCGAAGCCGTAAAAATATTTTGGCCCAAAAGAAGGCGTACCATTTGCATTATCTGCTTGGAAGTCTGGGAATGTTGCTTTTCTTGATTGTTCAAAGCCTCCTGTAATATATTTAGTATCTAAAACATTGGTAATAGAGGCAAAGAATCCAACAGTAGAACTATTTATTCTCCATGATTTTCCACCTGTAAGGTTTAACATATTAAACGAGTTAAATTTTTCTTGTTTTAATGTATTTCTAACTACGTCAACTGTTGCTCCAGGGTAGCCTAAACCATCTGCAGGGTTAACTACGAAATTTTGTGTACGTAAAATATTTGAAACATCAATATAATTCCCTCCTAAATAATTAATATTAGCACCAATCCACCAAAAATTAGGATCTCTATATTCTAGTCCAAAGGATGCAGCTTGTTGAGGTAAACCGCCTACTCTGTATCCTTTCAGATAAGCAGGACCAAAGTCTATTACGGGATTTGTATTTGTTAATGTTGCTTGTGCATCATCGTTTACTCTTAAGTTAGGATTATTTGCAAAAATATATTCCCCATACGTAGCAGCTAATGTTGCTTTTACAGTAGAAGTTAATTGGTATTCCATACCTAATTCTACACCCATGTTTCTTTTGTCAATACCTGTCAATATTTCACTAACAAAAGAATCTTCATTACCTGCTCCTACTGCATTTTCATCGAATAAACCTTCTCCATAGAAAAAGGCTAAATCTGAAGCATTTTGAATTTTAGAAAAGTAGCCCGTTATTCTACTTTTAAATTTAGGTGTTCTAATGATATAAGACACATCTGCACTTGCAATAGATTCACTTGTTATATTTTCAGTAATATTGTTATTTAGTCGTGCATTAGAAAATACATTTCGTAGGCCTGGATCTTTAGTCATGTAGGCTCCATTAAAATCAAGTAAATGTTGACCAGTTAGTTTATAGGTTAACCCTCCTTTGAATCCAAAATTATCAAACACTTTTTTTGCACTTTTACCAAAAGAATTATTAGCATAAATACCATTTCTGTATAATCCTTCTCTCTGGTATTCGCTTCTTGAAAATGTTTGAGCGATATAAAAATCAATTGTTTTGTATGTAAATTTAAATTGTGTAAAAGCGTCAATAACATTCGCATTTAAGTTATAGTTATATCCGTAAGTATCTCCTACAACTATTTGTCTATTTGGATTGTTTAAGTCTGTTTGTGTTGCATTTCCACTAAAAAATGGATCTACATCTGAAAAATATTGTCCCCCTAACAAATCAAGCATATTTTGAAAGTTATGCGATTTTAGTTTTCTAAAACTTACCCCCGCATTTAACTTAATATTGTCTGATAAATCAGAAAAAACAAATGAGTTTGCAGTAAATTGATTGTCATCTGTTCTATCTTCATACAAAGCATAAGCGCTTCTACCTAAATAGGCTGAATTTTGATTTGCAATATACATTGCGTTCCAATCTACTTGACCATCAGCTTTAAAATTTTGAAGTGCTAAATTTGCATTAATCTGATCACCTAAATTCAAATAGTAACTTGGTAGTCTTTTATAATATGTAGGGTCTGGATTATTTGCTAACTGAAAATCTATTCGAGAATTTCCTACCGAACCAAATTGATAAGCCACATTTGTGGTTAAATTTGTTTTTGGCGATATTTTCCAATAATGACTTAACATAAATATAGGTTCTTCTATATCTTTATCACGCGAGTTACGTTTTTTACCATTTTGCCAACCCCAAAAAGAATTATATTTTATTCCTTTGATTGAATTAACCTCAGCTGTATTTGGAGACGTTTTTCCTCTACTGTTTTGAGCATAAATACTTGTAAAATTTAGGCTGTGTTTGTCATTAAATCGTTTTTCTACACTGGCAAAAAAGGAATTTGCTGCATAATCTGTTCCTTCAAAATAACCTTCTTTTGCCCATCTTCTCGAAGCTGAAATACTGTAGGCCCAACCATTTGACATTAAGCCTGAGTTTACAGTCGCCATAGTTCTCCAAGTATAATTTGTGTTTGTTCCCGAAAAAGAAATTCGATTCCCTTTTCTATACAAAGAAGCTCTGGTATTAATTTCTTGTGTTCCTAAAATTCCTCCAAAAGTGTAATCGGAAGGCGCTGTTCCCATCGTAAATTCTTGATTACGAGTTACATCATTAAGACCTCCCCAATTACTCCATTGTGGTCTTCCGTCGTAAATCTTATTCATTACAACTCCGTTTATCATTGTAGTTCCATAAGCATTATCTAATCCTCTCAATCTAAAACGTGCTTGACCCCAGTTAAAAGCAGCTGCTTGTTGAAATATATCTCGAGATGCTTGAAGTAATCCAGCAGTACTTTCAGAACCGCTATTATCATCCCCTAAATCGTTTTCTGTAATTGTAATTAAACTCAATTGTTGTTCAGAAGTAATATCCTCTTCTAATAAAAGGAGTCCTAAATCTAAAACCTGCTTTTCTAAAACTTCAATGGGATAATTTTGAGAAACATATCCATTTTGAGCAACGACTAAAAGTTGCATACCCACTGGAACGCCTTTCAAAATAAATTCTCCTGAGTTAGTAGTAAATACAAATTGTTCTGTTTGTTGAACCATTACTTTTACGCCACCTAGCGGATTTTGCGTTTTTGAATCAACTATTTTACCTTTAATAGTTGATTGATTTTGAGCCATTACTATAATAGCTTGAAATAAAAATAAGAGACTTAATACAAGTTTTTTCATACTTAATTATAAAATTATACTAAACTTGCATTTTAGAAAAGAATATCTAAATGCGAACAAATGTACAATAATTTAATAATAATATTTACCTTTGAAACTGAATTTGTTAAAAAAAACTAAAAATCAATAAAAATCTATTCATTTAACTACGATATACTCAAAATAACACAGCATACAATTCAGTAAAAAATTAAAACCTTAATGTCATGAAAATCAAAACTTTTTTTATTCTTTTTAGTTGCTTAATTTGTCTGTCATTTGGACAAGCACAAGAAAAAAAATTTGCCATTAACACTATTGCTTTCTATAATTTAGAAAATTTGTTTGATACCATCAATGACCCATATAAAAACGACGAAGATTTTATTTACACCAAGGAAAATTATCTTAAAAAATTAAACAATATGGCTCGTGTCATTTCGCAAATTGGAACCGGTGAAAACCCTACTAATTCGCCAGTTGTAATTGGTGTTGCCGAAATAGAAAACAGAACGGTATTAGAAGACTTGGTTAAAAACCCACAAATTGCAGATAAAAATTATGGTGTAATTCATTTTGATTCACCCGACATGAGAGGTATTGATTGTGGTTTTCTTTACCAAAAGAAACATTTTACACCCACAAGTTTTAAAAACTTCCCTTTAATTATTACGGAAGACAATACAGATAAAAAAGCAAAAGACAAAGACAAAGAAAAAAATGACGACACAGACGACAATATTGTGGACGCCACAACTAAAAGAATTTACACGCGCGATCAAATTTTAATGACCGGTTTATTAGATGGGGAAGAAATGCATTTTATTGTGAGCCATTGGCCGTCAAGAAGAGGTGGTGAAAAAAGAAGTAGCCCATTACGTGAAGCTGCTGCTGCTTTAAATAAGAAAATTATAGATTCCTTGCAGGCTATCAATCCAAATGCTAAAATTTTTACCATGGGCGATTTAAACGACGGACCTTTTAACAAAAGTATCAAAGAAGTACTTGGGGCAAAAGGAGATGAAAAAGAAGTTAAACCCTTAGGCCTTTACAATCCTGCCGAAAAAATGATGAATAAAGGAATCGGAACGCTAGCGCACAGAGACGCTTGGGACTTTTTTGACCAAATCATTATTTCTGAACCGCTTTTAAGAAAAGACTACAGTTCATGGCGCTACTGGAAAATGGGCGTCTTCAACAAACCTTTCATGATACAACAAACAGGTCAGTATAAAGGGTATGCCTTAAGAAATTCTTCCATTGAACCCGGGTTTTCAGACCATTTCCCTTCTTATATTTACTTAATAAAAGAAATAAAACCTTAACAGTTAGTTCCCGAGAAATCGGGAATTTTTTTTACCTTTATAGTCAAAATCATTACATATGGCTACCACTAAACCCTTTAATTTGAACGAATGGTTAACGTCAAACAGGCATTTGCTTAAACCTCCCGTAGCAAACAAAAATTTGTATCTAGAATCTGAAGATTATATTGTAATGCTTGTTGCAGGACCCAATGCCAGAAAAGACTACCATTACAATGAAACGGAAGAATTGTTTTATCAATTAGAAGGCAATATTACCGTTTACATTCAAGAAAATGGTGAAAAGAAAGCTATGGAACTTGGACCAGGCGACATGTATTTACATCCTGCAAAAATCCCCCACTCGCCTTCAAGAAGTGCTGATTCCATAGGCCTTGTTATCGAAAGAAAACGAGCGGGAAAAGGTTTTCATGATGGGTTGCTTTGGTTTTGCGACACGTGTAATCACAAACTTCATGAAGTGTATTTTGAATTGCAAAATATCGAAACCGATTTCTTAACGCATTTTGAAGATTTCTATTCATCAGAAGAAAAAAGAACGTGTAACAAATGCGGTACCGTCATGGAAAGCAATCCAAAATTTATAAAATAACTAACTCTTTATTCTGAATACTATTTAGTATATTTGCATAATTATAACAAAAATTTTAAAAAAAGTTACAATGTCAACAATAGCCTCACAATTTGGAATGCTTGAAGCTTTAAAAGCGCTTGGAATAAAAGAAATTAATGACGGAACCTCAACGGGTTCTAACTGTTTTTCATCTGGAGAAATCATTGAAAGTTACTCGCCGGTTGATGGACAATTAATTGGAAAAGTTAAAACAACCACTGCAGCTGATTACGAAAAAGTAATGCAAAGTGCTACAACCGCTTTCAAATCGTTTCGTGCTATGCCAGCACCTCAACGTGGTGAAATTGTTAGACAATTTGGAAATAAATTAAGAGAATTAAAAGAACCTCTTGGAAAATTAGTTTCCTATGAAATGGGAAAATCGTTACAAGAAGGGTACGGAGAAGTACAGGAAATGATTGACATTTGTGATTTTGCCGTTGGGTTATCCCGACAATTAAACGGGCAAACCATTCCGTCTGAGCGTCCTGGGCACGTGATGAGAGAACAATGGCATCCTATAGGTGTAGTGGGTATTATTTCTGCTTTTAATTTTCCGGTAGCGGTTTGGTCTTGGAATACCGCTTTAGCATGGATTTGTGGAGACGTTTGTGTATGGAAAGCTTCAGAAAAAGCACCTTTATGTTCTATCGCATGTCAAAATATTATTGCAGACATCTTAAAAGCAAATGATTTACCAGAAGGAATTTCTTGCATCATTAACGGCGATTACAAAGTAGGCGAAATGATGACTACAGACGTAAGAATTCCATTAATTTCTGCAACGGGTTCTACCAGAATGGGAAGAATTGTGGGTACTACTGTGGCACAACGTTTTGGAAAATCTTTATTGGAATTAGGTGGAAACAATGCGATTATTATCACCCCAACTGCCGATTTAAAAGTAGTCGTTCCTGGAGCCGTTTTTGGAGCGGTTGGTACAGCTGGTCAACGTTGTACTTCTACAAGACGATTAATCATTCACGAAAGTGTATACGATAAAGTAAGAGATGCCATTGTGGGCGCTTACGGACAATTAACTATTGGAAATCCATTGGATCAAAAAAATCATATAGGACCGCTTATTGATACGGATGCGGTAAACACTTATTTAGCCGCTATTGAAAAAGCTAAAGCTGAAGGCGGAAACGTATTAGTTGAAGGTAGTGTTTTATCAGGTGAAGGATACGAATCTGGATGTTATGTAAAACCGGCTATCATTGAAGCTGAAAATCATTTTGAAATTGTACAACACGAAACGTTTGCTCCTATTTTGTACTTAATGAAATATGAAGGCGAAGTGGAAAACGCTATCGAAAAACAAAATGGCGTAGCACAAGGTTTATCTTCAGCTATTATGACAAACAGCATCAAAGAAGCAGAGAAATTTTTATCTTTCGCTGGTTCGGATTGTGGAATTGCTAACGTAAACATTGGAACGTCTGGTGCAGAAATAGGTGGTGCTTTTGGTGGTGAAAAAGAAACAGGCGGCGGAAGAGAATCGGGTTCTGATGCATGGAAAGTGTACATGAGACGACAAACGAATACCATAAACTATTCAGATCAATTGCCGTTAGCGCAAGGCATTAAGTTTGATTTGTAAAATTAAGTGATTAGTGAAAAGTAATTAGTTCCTTTTTGGATATAGAAAAAACCCTGCAATTGCAGGGTTTATAGTATTACATTGCCTCATCGGTACATTGGCTATTTACTTCGTTTTCTTCACGTATTGTGTTAAAATGTAAATATTTTGGTTTTCTACTCTTCCTTCAATAAGGTTGGCATCGTCCCAAACCAATTTAATGTTGTGTACGGCAGCTCCACGCTTTGCGGTAAATGTTGCACCTTTTACATCTAAATCTTTTATCAGCACAACAGAGTCACCATCTTGTAAAACAGCACCGTTACTGTCTTTATGTATAATTTTGTTTTCGTCTTCTTCGGCACCTTCACCTGTTGCTTTTGCCCATTCTAAGGCTTCTTCGTCTAGGTACATCATGTCTAGCAAATCGTTGTTTTTTAAACGGGCTAGCATGCGCCAAGATAAAATTTGTACGGGTAAATGTTCGTTCCACATGCTTTCTGACAACCCTCGCCAATCGTTTTCATTCATGATTTCTGGGTTTTCAATTTGGTCTTTTAAGTGTTTTGCAATTAACACACTATTTTCAACTGTTCTTTCATTCGTTGGTGGCAATACATAAACCACTAAGTCATGTTCCGTACCACTAATTTCGCAAACTGAACCACTACGGTCTTTTAGTTTTCTTTCTATTACACTCATTTTGAATGGATTTTACTTACTATACAAATTTGAGACAAAGGTATAAATTGTAATAAGATGACATACAAAAAAGCAATTAATTTCGTCCTTTTTCATCGGGATATAAATCGGGCAACAAATCACTTTGCCAAAATACTTTCGTGTCGATATCCATAAGTGTGAGTTTTCCTTTAAATGCCGCGCCCGTATCGATGTTCCAAACACAAGCTTTTTGAACAGGCTGCATTTGGTTAATTCGAGTGGTAGGCGTATGTCCTATAACTATTTCAGCGTAGATTTTTAACCGATTTGGGTATAACAAATCTGTTTTTTCTATTTTTTCATCTAAAGCCAAAGCCGTTTCCCATAAGGTTCTATCCCAATAAAAAAGCTTAGGAAAATATTCAAACTCCACGCCCTGCAAATTAGTAAACCCTGCATGAACATACAGTCTGTTTTTTTCGTCGAGATAATAATTTTGCAACTGTTTTAAAAAGGCAATGTGCAACGCCTTTTTTTCTTCAGAAACCATTTTATAAGCTTCTACCGTAGCCTTTCCGCCATGTTTAAACCAAAGACTTTGGTCTATATTTTCAAAATTTCCTTCTAAATAGTCTAACAACAACTCATCGTGATTTCCTCTTAAGAAAACACAAGATTGTCGTTGGTTTAATTCCATCAAAAAATCAATAACTTGAGGCGATTCACTCCATCCATCTACATAATCGCCTAAAAAAACCAATTGGTCTGTTGCAGTAACATTTGCTCGTTCAAGCACCTGTAAAAGGGCTCTGTATCCTCCATGTATATCACCTATAACTAATGTGCGCATGACTGTATTGTTTTAAATCTATTGGCTACGAATGTACGAATTTAGTTAACAAGTAAAAAGATGATAAATGTTAGGTTTTTATAGCTACAATTGCGTACCTTTGTATTTTAATTCAATCTAAATAAGGCTTTGAAAAAACAAAACGCGAGTCAATTACAAAAAGGAGAGCGAGCAGAAATAAGTGGCATTGAAATCAATGAAATCCCATTGAAATTAATTGAAATGGGCTGTCTTCCTGGTAATTTCATTGAATTAGTTCAAATTGCTCCATTAGGTGACCCTCTTTTTTTTACAATTAACGATGCAAAAGTTGCGATACGAAAAAATACGGCAGCCTATATTTATATTCAATCGGAAGGACATTGATAATGGAGAAAAACAGTATAAAAGTTGCGCTTATTGGCAATCCAAATGTAGGAAAAACTTCCGTATTTAATTTATTAACCGGTTTAAACCAGCAGGTAGGAAATTACCCAGGAATTACGGTTGATAAAAAAATGGGGGTTACTAAGTTAAATGAAACCGTCAAAGCACACATTATTGATTTACCGGGAACGTATAGCTTAAATGCAAGTTCTATTGATGAAAATGTAGTTATTGAATTGCTCTTAAATAAAAACGACAGTGACTTTCCTGATGTTGCAGTGGTGATTACGGAAGTAGAAAATTTAAAAAGAAACTTACTGCTTTTTACACAAATAAAAGACCTTGAAATACCTACGTTACTTGTAATTAATATGAGTGACCGTATGAAATTAAAAGGTATAGAGCTTGATATTCCTAAATTAGAGCGTGAGTTAAAAACAAAAATTGCGCTTGTCAGTTCGCGAAAAAATAGTGGTATTGACTATTTAAAAGAATTAATTTTAAACTATAAAAATTTATCTACAGAACCCTGTTTACATGCCAGTTCAATAGATCCTGACTATTTTGATAAACTTAGAAAAGCATTTCCAAATCAATTACTCTATAAACTTTGGTTAGTCATTACACAAGATGTGAATTTTTTAAACTTGGAACGAAATGCGATTCAAAGTTCGTTTACAAAAACCCACGCCGAATTAAAAAAATTACAACAAAAAGAAACCATAAAAAGATACCAATTCATTAATGATACCTTAAAAATTGGGCAAAAAATTGACAAAACAAAAGCAACAGATATTCAAAACAAATTAGACCGTGTACTTACCCATAAAGTTTTTGGTTATGTTATTTTTCTTGGGATTCTTATGCTTATTTTCCAATCCATATTTGATTGGAGTAGCATACCTATGGAATTTATAGATTCTACTTTTGCAAATCTAAGCGCTTATACTAAAGAAAGCTTACCTGCAGGTCAATTTACCAACTTAATTTCTGACGGTATTATTCCTGGCATTGGAGGCATTGTTATTTTCATTCCTCAAATTGCGTTTTTATTTTTGTTTATTTCCGTTTTAGAAGAAAGTGGCTACATGAGTCGAGTGGTATTTTTAATGGATAAAATTATGCGCAAATTCGGATTGTCAGGAAAAAGCATTGTACCACTAATTTCGGGGACAGCCTGTGCTATTCCTGCTATTATGGGCGCTAGAAATATAGAAAACTGGAAAGAACGATTAGTAACAATTCTAGTTACACCGCTCATTACTTGTTCTGCAAGATTACCCGTTTATGCTATACTTATTGCTTTGATAATTCCAGAAAAAAGAGTTTTTGGTCTAAGTTTACAAGGACTAACCTTAATGAGCTTATATTTTATTGGTTTTATTGTAGCGATAGTTTCAGCTTATGTATTAAATAAGGTATTGAAATTACAGTGCAAATCGTATTTTGTTGTGGAAATGCCCAGTTATAAAATCCCGATGTTAAAAAACGTTGCTATTAATGTTTTAGAAAAAACAAAAGCATTTATTACTGGGGCAGGAAAAATAATTTTAGCCATATCAATTATTTTATGGTTTTTAGGTTCTCATGGACCAAATGAAAAATTTGATAAAGCACAAGAAATAATAGAACAAGAAGTATACACAAGTTCTATTCCTATAAATCCCTCGGTAATTCCTGATAGAGTAGCCGAATACAAGCTAGAACATTCCTATATTGGCTACATGGGAAAATCGATTGAACCTGTGATAAAACCATTAGGCTATGATTGGAAAATTGGTGTTGCAATCGTGAGTTCATTTGCTGCTAGAGAGGTTTTTGTTGGTACACTAGCTACCATTTATAGTGTGGGTAGTGAAAATGAAAATGAATCAACCATAAAACACAAAATGGCGGCAGATATAAACCCTGAAACAGGAGAAAAACTATTTAATTTTGCAACAGGACTATCGCTACTGCTATTTTATGCCTTTGCCATGCAATGTATAAGTACGCTAGCTATAGTAAAAAAAGAAACCAACTCTTGGAAATGGCCTTTGGCACAATTAATTGGGATGAGCGGATTTGCTTATGTTATTGCATTAATTGCTTATCAACTCTTAAAATAAGAAATTACTAATAGAATTATATACGGTTTATGATACAAGAAATTTTAGTATACATTACGTTGACATTGGCCATCGGATTTTTAGTAAAAAAATTTGTTTTGAAGAAAAAAACAAAGCAAAAAGGATGTGGTGATGAATGTAAATGCATGTAAGGTGTGTATGCGTAAAATATCTAATTTTTATATAAAACTAAAAAAAATAACAGTTTCATTTCGATTTACACTATTTATTTGATCTAATGTTTAGTAATTAATAAAAATAAATTTCTTCATAAAAATACATTATTTATATTTTGTCTAAATAAAATTAATTTTTACATTTGCAATGTAGAATTAATCTAAATAAAAATGAAAAATATAATTATTTCCTTGACAGTCTTATTATATATACCCGCTATAGGTCAAAACCATCCTCATTCTAGCACAGATTCCGTTCGTACCATCGAACCTGTTGTTATTAAAACAAAACAGCAAAGTCCTGAAAGAATGCCAGAAATAAAAGATAATATTTTATTTTCTGGTAAAAAGAATGAAGTATTAAAACTATCAAATATTAACGGAAACTTTACTACGAATAATGCTAGAGAAATTTTTTCAAGAGTGCCAGGAGTAACCATTTGGGAAAATGAAGGGTCAGGAATACAAATTAATGTTGGCGTTCGCGGATTAAGTCCAAATAGAAGTTGGGAATTGAATACACGACAAAATGGTTATGATATATCATCTGATGTATTTGGGTATCCAGAAGCCTATTATAATCCACCTTTAGAGGCTGTAGGATCGATAGAATTAGTTCGTGGAGGATCAACACTTCAATTTGGACCTCAATTTGGAGGTATGTTAAATTATGTTTTGAAGAGAGAAACAAAAAAACAATTCTCTTTTGAAACACAAAATACAGTAGGTAGCTACGGATTAATGAGTAGTTATAATGCTATTGGTGGGAAAGTGAATAAATTTTCATACGCTGTCTATAATCATTCCCGAGGTGGTGACGGTTGGAGAGAAAACAACAAGTATTCTGTTAGAAATACCCATGCATTTATAAGCTACGAATTTTCACAAAACACAAAGATTTCGGCTGAGTACACTAATATGAATTACAAAATGCAACAGGCAGGTGGGTTAACAGATAATCAATTCAATTCTAACGCACAACAATCCTTAAGAGAACGAAATTGGTTTGGTACGCCTTGGAGTGTTTTTGCTCTAAATTTTGATACCAAAGTAACTGATCGCTTTTCGTCCAATACTAAAATTTTTGGACTCGTTGGACAACGAAATAGTGTTGGGTTTACAGCTACTCCCAATATTGATGATGTAATTAACCCTACTACTAATGATTTTGCAAATAGACGTGTAGACCGCGACTATTATAAAAATTTTGGTATTGAAAACCGAAATATTTTTAAATACAAACTAGGAAAAATAACTAATAATCTTGCTTTTGGCGGACGCTTATACAAAGCCAACACACATCGTGTTCAGGATGGTAGGGGAACAACTGGGGCTGATTTTGATTTATCAATTGAAGGAAGATATGGTAGAGATTTAGATTTTACTACTGAAAATGTGGCCGTTTTTGCTGAAAATCAGTTTAAAATGACAGAAAAATTGAGTGTTACACCTGGTGTTCGTTTTGAGTATATCAAAAATACTGGCGAAGGAAGATTTGGTATTAGTAGTGGAAATGACATAGCCCTGCCTTTTACTTCCATTTCAAGAAATCAACCCTTGTTTGGATTAGGAATGGAATATAAATTTAACACTACTAATATTTATGCCAATATTACACAAGCTTACAGACCTGTATTATTTTCAGATTTAACTCCTCCTGCTGTAACTGATGTAATTGATCCAAATTTGAAAGACGCAAGTGGTTTTAATGCAGATATAGGATTTAGAGGCACTCATAAAGATTATTTGAATTTTGATTTTAGTGTATTTTATTTGAGTTACAATAATAGAATTGGTGGAGTTAGACAATTTATAAATAATGATCCCACTAAAGGAACTTTCTTATACCGAACGAATCTGGGAGAAACCATTAACAAAGGAATAGAAGGGTTTTTAAACTTAAATATTACTCGTTTTTTCGAAATAAAAAAACCATATGGCAATTTAGACCTTTTTGCCTCTATTAGTTTTATTGATAGTCGCTATACCGATTTTAGTATTTTCAGCACAACTGGTTCGGCGCCAAATGTAACAATTACAAAAACGAATCTTTCTGGAAATAGAGTAGAGAATGCGCCAAGATACATCCATAATTTTGGTCTTTCTTGGGGAAATAGTAACTTTTCTGCTACCTTTCAATATAGAATGTCTGGTAAAATATTTACTGATGCAAACAATACCATTGCACCATCTTCAAACGGTGTAACAGGTCTTTTAGAGCAATATCAAGTAATGGATTTTTCGTCAGAATATAAATTCTTGAAACAATATAATGTTAGAGTGGGAATAAACAATCTTTTAGACACAAAATATGCTACAAGAAGAGCGGGTGGCTACCCAGGCCCAGGAATACTTCCAGGAGAAGGACGAACATTCTACATCTCATTAGGAATAAAACTCTAATTAATTCACTAGCCAAGCAAAAGGGAAACAACCATCTTTAATGAATCTTTGTTCTCTTTTGCTTAGCTATTATTATTCGATTTTGATTAAAAACAATCTTGTACAAATACGTTGAAATTCAAGTACCAGCGAGTGTAGCTTCATTTAACCTAAGGCAACATCTAAACTCATCATTACTATAAATCCTCCAATAAAACCTAGCGTGGCAATGTCTGTGTTTTTATCTTGCTGGGTTTCGGGGATTACTTCTTCTACCACTACAAATATCATGGCGCCTGCGGCAAATGCTAGAGCATAAGGCAATATAGGTGTAAAAAACGTTACTGCAACAGCCCCTAATACACCTGCGATTGGCTCAACCAAAGCAGACGATTGCCCGTACATAAAACTTTTTCTTCTACTCATTCCCATTCTTCGTAATGGCATAGAAACCGCAATTCCTTCAGGAAAATTTTGAATACCAATACCTATGGCTAATGTTACAGCACCAGCAATAGATGCCTCTGGAATTCCTGCTGCCACGCCGCCAAACAAAACACCAACTGCCAAACCTTCAGGAATATTATGTAAAGTGATAGCTAAAACCAATAAGGTAGTTCGTTGCCACGGCGATTTTATTCCTTCCGTTTCTTTAAAGTTAATATGTAAATGAGGTAATGTTTTATCTAATGCAAATAAAAATAGGGCCCCTAGAAGAAACCCAACTGCTGCTGGCATAACTTTTGTGAATCCTTCGCCTTTACTCATCTCTATTGCAGGCGAAAGTAAACTCCAATAACTTGCTGCAACCATAACACCTCCTGTAAACCCTAACATACCATCTAACACAGTTCTGTTCATAGATTTAAAAAAGAATACAAATGAAGCACCAGCCGCAGTGACTAACCAGGTAAAACTTGTAGCATAAAACGCCGCTAAAACAGGATCTATACTTTCTAAATAAGCAATTAAATCTTTAACCATAAAAATTTACATTAAATTATTTTACAAATAAATTTGAAGCAATTTTATCAGAAATAACTAGAATAGAATTATCTAGTTCAATTTTTAATGTCCCATCAAAAAATTCTTTTTCAATAATTTTTATTTTTGACCCAAGGGATATTTTCTGTTTATTTAGGTATTTTAAAAAATCAACCGAAGAATCCTTTACGCCTATACAACTTACTGTTTGATTAACCGCTATTTCAGATAGTAAATATTTGCTTTGAGGTTTTATTTCTCCTTTTGCATTTGGTATGGGGTCACCATGTGGATCGACACTAGGATATCCCAAAAAATATTCTAATTGATTCACTAATTTTTCTGATTTTATATGTTCCAACTCTTCTGCAACTTCATGCACCTCATCCCATGTAAAGCCTAATTTTTCAACTAAAAATACTTCCCATAATCGATGCTTTCTTATAATCATTTTTGCAGATAATTTTCCATGATTAGTTAATGTAACCCCTTGATATTTTTGGTAGCTAACTAATTTTTTATCTGCTAACTTTTTTAACATATCTGTAACTGAAGATGCTTTTGTGTCTAAAGAAGCGGCAATAGCATTTGTATTGACACCTTTTGGCATAAGATTTGTTAAATGGTAAACTGCTTTTAAATAATTTTCCTCCGAATTTGTCATTACTATATGTTTTGTCAAATATAAATATTTTATTTTTATATTCTGTAAAATATTTTTAGTTTTGTCTAAATTTTTAATATGAGAAAAAAAATTTATTTAAAACTACTCATTATCCCTTTGTTTTTATATGGTCAAACAAAAGATTCGCTTACGCAAAAGAGTAACTCGATCAATGAAGTGGTAGTTTCTGGAACATTAAAACCTGTATTAAAAAACCAATCTCCTGTTCCAGTTGAAGTGTATACGGCTTCTTTTTTTAGAAAAAATCCAACATCAAATATTTTTGAATCTCTACAGAATATTAACGGTATTCGTCCGCAATTTAATTGCAATATATGTAATACGGGTGACATCCATATTAATGGACTTGAAGGACCTTATACTATGGTAACTATTGATGGGATGCCTATAGTAAGCTCTTTATCTACGGTTTATGGTTTAACTGGCATCCCAAACTCGCTTATAGATAGAATAGAAGTAATAAAAGGGCCTGCTTCTTCAATTTATGGAAGTGAAGCTGTGGGTGGATTAATAAACATTATTACAAAATCACCCGCTTCAGCACCTCAATTCTCAGTAGATTTTTTTACAACTTCTTGGTTAGAAAGAAATATAGATTTAGGATACAAATTTAATCTACAAAAAAAAATAGAATCGCTTATTGGTCTTAACTATTTTAATTATAATACTCCTTTTGATACCAATCGTGATGGGTTTACAGACATTACTCTTCAAGAACGCATTTCTCTTTTTAATAAATGGAATTTTAGTAGAAAAAACAATAAGCCTTTTTCTATGGCAGCTCGATTATTTTATGAGGACAGATGGGGAGGTCAAACCAATTGGAATAAACTGCATCGCGGAGGATCATCAGTTTATGGTGAAAGCATTTATACAAAAAGAGAAGAAATAATTGCAAAATATGGACTGCCTACAATTGAAAATATTACTTTTTCATTTTCATTTACTTCACATAATCAAAATTCAATGTATGGAAACATACCCTATTTAGCAAAACAACAAATAGTATTTAATCAAATGGTGTGGGATAAAAAATTGAAAAATCATGATCTTTTGTTCGGATTAGCTCATCGCTATCAATTTTATAATGACAATACGCCAGCAACACTCATTTCTCAACAAGCTCATATATACAGTGGCTTTCTACAAAATGAATTTCAGTTGGCACCAAAACATAATTTATTATTAGCCTATCGATTAGATTATAACACCTTTCACGGTTGGATTCAAACACCAAGAATAGCCTATAGATACAAAATAACCGAATCGGATATTTTACGATTCAATACTGGTACTGGATTTAGAATTGTAAATTTATTCACTGAAGAACATGCTGCATTAACTGGTTCAAGAAACATACAAATAAAAGAGAATTTAAAACCTGAACAATCAATTAATGCAAACTTTAATTACTTAAAAAAAATCCGCTTTACTGATTCATCAATACTTTCACTTGAAACTGCAGCTTGGCTAACCTATTTTGACAATCAAATAATACCTGATTATGATACCAATCCAAATGCAATAATTTATCAAAACTTAACCGGTTATGCTGTGACAAAAGGCTTGAATTTTTCGTTAGATTACGTATCAAGTTTTGGTGTAAAAATATTACTTGGCGGCACATTTATGGATAATTATAAAGTAGAGAATAAAACAAAGATTCGACCCATATTAACAGAAAAATTTAGTGCAAATTGGTCAATTAGCTATGCTATACCCTCACTTTATTTAAATATTGACTATACTGGCAATTTATATAGCCCAATGCGCCTGCCATTATTGAGTGATTTAGATCCTAGAATGCCTTATTCTCCTTGGTGGAGTATTCAAAATATTCAATTTACTTATTCTAAATGGAGGGCGATTGAACTATATGGTGGAATAAAAAATCTTTTAAACTGGACACCAAATAAAAATAATCCTTTTTTAATTGCTAGAGCCAACGATCCTTTTGATTTAAATGTCCAATATGATGCTAATGGACAAGTAATAGCCACACCTGACAATCCGTATGCTTTAACTTTTGATCCAAATTATGTTTATGCTCCCAACCAAGGCATACGTGTGTTTTTTGGCTTACGGTACAGGTTGTTTTAACTAAAACATTTAGTATTCGATTCTTATTCCTCTTTATTTTTTAGAGCCATAAGTAAGGTATATGCATTTTTAGTTACTATTTTTTTATCTGAAAAGGCTTCTGAATTCAAAATTTCTGTAACTCCTTCCGAGGTAATACCAACTTTTACTTCTTCCATCTTATACGATTGATCGTTTTGAACCACAAATAAATAGTTTTTGTTTTCAAAAGTTACAATTGCGTCCTCATTTATCACATAAGCATGGTTATTACTTAATTCAATTTGGGCATTTACATAATTTCCTGGAATTAATTTACCTGTTGAATTAACAATTTTTGCATACACCTCAATAGCATTGTTTGAATTGTCAAAACTTTTATTTACATACTGAATTGTAGAAGTATAAACAACATCAGGCTGGGCATTCGTATATACTTTTACCTTTTGACCAATAGATAAATACGCTGCATCTTTATCAAAAATATGCAGTTGAGCATACATGCTTTTGGCGTTCATTATCTGAAAAAGTTCATCTGTAGCCGTTACATATTTGCCAATATTTACCCCTGTTTTAGTAACCATTCCACTAATTGGAGCTTTAATATAAACTGATTTAGAAATTGTTTTTTCAGTTAAAGTATTCGGATTAATAGCAATCAATTTTAATTTTTCAGACAACGCCTTTACTGTAATTTTGTTCTTAGCATATTCACTCTCGGCTAATTGAAACATTTTATCACTACTAGCTAGTGAGGCATTTAACTCTTTCTGACGTTGGTAATCTTTAGATGAAAAAGCTAATTGTTGTTTCATATTTAAATATTCTTGTTGTAGCTGCACATAGGATTGGTCTTCAATAACTGCTAAAATTTGCCCTTGATGTACATACATGCCCGGCATAACTTTTATTTCCTTAATATAACCTCCTAACGGCATACTCACACTAGCAAGAGCTTGTGGAGAAAGTGTAATTTTTCCATTGACTTTTAAGAGGGTATTCACTGCTTGTTGTTGTAAGGTTCCAAAAGTCAAATTGGCATTTTTAAATTGGTTTGCGGTTAATGTAATTTGGTTTTCATCAACTTTTTTTTCTGTTGTTGTTGTTTCGCTTTTTGATTGACAACCAAAAACAAAAACAACTAACCATAAAGCATATATATTTTTCATATGTAGATATTTATTTGTTTTTAAAGGATAATTATCGCCTTTTTCCATTGGTATTTAAATACAACCGTTTTTGTGTATGGCGATTTCATTATGCTTAATTTATAGTTTGATATAATATTTGAATAATTCCATCATTATAGGATTTTACCTTATCTAAATAATCCAGTCTTGATTCTAAGGCTTGGTTCATAATCCATGACCATTCCATATAATTAATTTCACCTTTTAGCATTTGATTAGTCGCTGTGGTAATCATAGATTTTGCCCCTGGCAATACGTTATCTTCATAATTCTTTAAAATTAATTCATCATTTTGTCTTTTATTTTCAAATGTTTGCAAACTATTTTCAAGTTCCTTTTTTTGTAAAAGCATTTGATTTTCTAAAATTTCACCCTGTAGTTTATAGGCTTCTCTTTTTGCTTTATTAGCCCCTGTGAAAATTGGAATTCCAAGATTTAACTGAAATGATTGAAACCTGTTACTTCCTGAATACAACACTTCATCTGCCCCCATCCCTTTCATTGTCATACTATAATATCCCGCAGTAATTTCAGGTATTAGAGAGGCTTTTTCAACTTTGATAGCGGCTTCATTAGCTGTTTTTTCTTTTTCAAGTCGTTGAAGTTGACTGTTTTTTAACAGAAAATCAGTTACATCTGCCGATGCTATTTTTAAATCAGAATAATCCGGTAAAAACAGATTTTTTGTTTGTAACAAATACTGTAATTGAAGCTGCAATTCGAATATTTGTTCTTGGTTTCGTTTCCTGTCGGCTGCTATTTTAGCTACCGCTAATTCGGCACCATTTTTTTCCAAATGATTTGTTTCGCCTAATTTTAAACGAAGTTTTGCTTTACTTAAAAACTCTTTATAAATAGAGTCTGTGTGTTGTAAAACTTTTTCTCGTTCTACAACATAAATCAAATCATAATACGTTTGGGATATGCTTCTTTTTAGTTCATTTTCAGCAACTTTGTAATTGAGTATGGCCAATTCACTTTGTGCTTGAAACCAATTTTTTTTCTTTGCATTTAAAAATGGGAAGCTAATGTTTTGGGTAATTCCAATTCGATTATCGTTGTAAGCGCTATTCAATTGGCCATATTCTCCAACAATATTTAAAGAAGGAATTTCATTAGCTGACTTGATTAACACCTTAGTTGCTTCGGCTCGTTGGCTTTCATTTTTAATGGTAAGGTTAGTAGCAATTCCTTGTTCTAAAGCCTGTTTAAGTGTAATTTTAGTTTGGGCAGAACCCATATAGCAAAATAATAAAACTAAGGTAGTGATCCCGTTTTTTGGAAGTGTTATGGTTGATTTTTTTTCAAAAAGCATATACAATATTGGTAAAATGAATAACGTTAAAAAAGTAGCAATTAATAAGCCACCTATTACTACTGTTGCAAGAGGTCTTTGAACTTCAGCTCCTGCGCCATTGCTAACAGCCATAGGCAAAAAGCCCAATGAAGCTACAAAAGCTGTCATGAGTATAGGTCTTAATCGCTTTTTTGTTCCGTGTAAAACGATTTCTTTTACATCAGTTAGTCCGCTTCTTTTTTGTGCATTAAATTCGGCAATTAATACAATCCCATTTAAAACGGCCACACCAAAAAGCGCAATAAAACCAACGCCTGCACTAATACTAAAAGGCATCCCTCTTGCCGCTAAAAACAATATGCCGCCAATAGTAGATAATGGAATGGCCGTATAAATAAGTAAAGCTTGTTTAACAGACTTGAAGGCAAAATACAACATTAAAAATATCAATAACAACGATACTGGTACGGCTATCATTAACCTATTTTTTGCCGCATTTAAATTTTCAAAGCTTCCTCCATACGTGATATAATAACCCGCTGGAAATTTGATTTTTTGTTCTACCTTAGTTTTCATCTCTTCAACTAAAGACTGTACATCTCTTTCGTGAATGTTAAAGCCTACAACTATTCTTCTTTTGGTATCTTCTCTTTGAATTTGATTTGGTCCATTGATTATCTTTACATCTGCCACAACGTGTAGTGGTATTTGAATGCCTGTAGGAGTAGGAATCAATACATTTTGAATGTCTTCTACATTTTGTTTTTGATCTGCTTGTAAACGTACAACAACATCAAACCTTCGTTCTCCTTCAAAAAGCAACCCGCTACTTTGTCCTGCAAATGAAGCATTTACTACTTTATTAATTGCCTCTACATTTAAGTGGTACTGAGCAATAACTGCGCGTTTATAAGTAATAACGACCTGAGGCATACCTCCAACTGGTTCTACATATACATCTTTTGCTCCTTCAACCGTCTGTACAATTTTTCCAATTTTTGCGGCATATTTAGCTAATGTATCTAAATCTTCACCATATAGCTTACAAACAACATCTTGTCTTGCTCCTGTCATTAATTCATTGAAACGCATTTGTACGGGGTACTGAAAGCCTGCTGTAATTCCTGGCACTGCTTTTAATGCTTCACCCATTTTGACTGATAGTTCGTTAAACGTTTTGGCTGAAGTCCATTCACTTTTATCCTTCAAAACAACCATCATGTCGCTTGCTTCCATAGGCATAGGATCGGTGGGTACTTCTCCACTTCCTATCTTCGTTACCACTTTTTCAACTTCAGGAAATTGGGTTTTTAGGATATGAGCGGCTTTCTGTGTTGCAGCAATAGTTGTGGGTATGTTACTGCCTGTAAGTACGCGTGTATCTACCGCGAAATCTCCTTCTTCTAATGCAGGAATAAATTCACCTCCTAATTGACTCATACTAATAAGTGCTGTAATAAATGTAAAGCCTGTAATGAGTAGTATCTTTCTTTTATTTTGCAGTGCCTGTATTAATCTAGTTTGATATATTCGCTCTAAATACATCATCATTCGTTCTGAAAAATGCTTGGGGTTGTAGGTTATATTTTTCAAGACAAGTGCACTCATCATTGGAATATAGGTTAATGAGAGAATAAAAGCCCCTATTAATGCAAAAGCAACTGTTTGTGCCATGGGCTTAAACATTTTTCCTTCTATACCTTGTAAAGAAAAAATAGGCAAATACACAATTAATATGATTATTTGACCGAAAACAGCGCTATTCATCATTTTTTTAGCAGAAGATTTTACTTCACTATCCACATTTTCTTGCGTTAATGCCGCAGTCTTTTCTTTTTTATGATGGCTAAATATTTGATGCACAACGGCTTCTACAATAATTACGGCTCCATCTACAATAAGACCAAAATCCAACGCGCCTAAACTCATCAGATTGCCGCTAACGCCAAATATATTCATCATAATAATGGCAAAAAGCATCGCTAACGGAATTACCGACGCTACGAGTAAACCTGCTCTAAAATTTCCTAAAAAAAGAACCAAAACAAAAATAACTATAAGTGCACCTTCAAGTAAATTCTTTTCTACCGTTTCAATGGCATTATTTACCATTTTGGTGCGGTCAAGAAAAGGTTCAACTACAACACCTTCGGGCAGCGTTTTTTGAATTTGTTGAATCCGCTCTTTTACATTTTTAATTACTTCACTACTGTTAGCTCCTTTTAGCATCATTACAATTGCTCCAGAAACTTCTCCTTTATCATCATAACACATGGCGCCATATCGTGTAGCAAAACCGTCTTTTACTTCGGCAACATCTTTAATTAACAAAGGTATTTTTGACGGTGTTTCTATCGGTGTATTCTCAATATCTTCTTTAGACGTAAATAATCCTTCGCTTCGAATAAATAAAACAGAGGCTTCTTTTTCAATATAGGCGCCCCCCGTATTTTGGTTGTTCTTCTCTAGTGCATTAAAAACATCCGTAATTGTAATGCCATTAGCATGAAGTTTATTCGGCTGAATACTAATTTCTAGTTGTTTTAGTTTTCCTCCAAAACTACTCACTTCAGCTACTCCTTTTACACCTAAAAGCTGTCTTTTTACTATCCAATCTTGAATAGTGCGTAAGGCTGTTTCATCATATTTTTTTTCATAGCCTTCTTTGGCACGAACTACATATTGATATATTTCTCCTAAACCAGTAGAAACTGGACCTAATTCTGGCGTACCCATGCCCTGAGGAAGTTGATTTTGCACTTGTTGCAATCGTTCTGCCACTTGTTGTCTTGCCCAATAAACATCTACATCATCTTCAAAGACAATAGTTACCAACGAAAGACCAAAACGAGAAAAACTCCTAATTTCTTTTAAGCCAGGAATATTAGTATTGACTTGCTCTATCGGAAAAGTAATTAATCGTTCAATATCAGTTGCGCCAAAAGATGGAGCAATCGTAATAACTTGAACTTGATTATTTGTAATATCAGGTACGGCATCTATAGGCAACTTTTGAACATTATAAATACCAAATCCAATAAGTGCGAAGGTAAACAACGCAATGATGAGTTTATTCTTTACAGAAAACTCAATAATTTTATTTAACATAGAATTTTTGCTTAACTAATTAATACTACTTGACAATTTTGTCTGATTCGTGTTAAGCAATTTTTGGCGGTTGCCAGATAGATTTTAAATAATTTGATTCTAAAACTTGACTTTTACTCACGATAATAGAACCATCTGTTTTTATGCTCGGTAGTGTTTCAAAAAAAACGTAGCCATTTGGGAGTGTAACCATCACATTAGGATGATTGTCTTGCATGTTCTTAAAAGGTAATTGCATGTCGTGTTTACTATCTGCATCCATGTGACTACCATTCAAATAATGCATTTCTAAAAATGAAAGCAAAGATAATTCTTTGTCGGCATCTTTATGAGCTAAATAATGTTCCACCAGCAAAGGCATTTTCAACAACTGATGTACTTCGGTCATTGAAAACACGTATATACTTACTAATGCTATGGCTATATATTTTCTCATTTAATGCAAAGTTAAAAAATAATTAAAGTAATTAACATTAATTTTTTCTTAAAATAATTTAAACCTTATTTTTACAAAAAAAATAATTATGTATATATGAAATCACTATAAACAAAATTGTTTGCTTACGCAAACACCTATGATTAAAATGCGATACCATATGGTACCGCTAACAAATATAATTTAAACATATGAAACACTACGATTTTATTTTTACGGGTGGAGGACTTTCTGCTTTGCTGACACTTTCTGAGTTAGTAAAAAATAAATCATGTGCGTCTTATAGTATTTTAGTTATTGATAGTGAAACAAAAAACACAAACAATAGAACCTGGTGTTTTTGGGATTCAAATACTACTTTTGATGAAATTTCTTCTCAAAACTGGGATCAAATTTGGTTCAAAACAGAACAACTCAACAACCTACTTCCTCTTACACCTTATCACTATAAAATGATTCGGAGTCAGGCTTTTTATGCTTCCATACATGAAACACTTAAAAATCATCATAACATAGAATTTAGCAACGAAAAAGTGCTTGAGTTTTTTGAAGAACAAAGTAGATGTATGGTCAAAACAACAAAAGCTACTTACTCATGTTCTAAAATTATGAATAGTGTATTTCATTCAAATTGGGTAACTTCTCAATCGCACTATCCTTTAGTACAACAACATTTTATAGGTTGGTTTGTAAAAACGAAAGAAGCTGTTTTTACAGAAAAATGTGCCACTTTTATGGATTTTTCTGTCGAACAAAAACAGACTACACGATTCATGTACATTTTACCACAATCCAGTACAGAAGCATTGGTAGAATATACCCTTTTTTCCAAAGATTTATTACAGAAGGAAGAATATGAAGAAGCCATTCATACGTATCTAAAGCAATTAGGTGTTACAGCATATGACATTTTAGAAAAAGAGTATGGTAATATTCCTATGACCTCTTATCCCTTTTGGAAACATAACACCAAAAACATTATACATATTGGTTCGGCTGGCGGATGGACGAAAGCAAGCACTGGTTTTACTTTCAAAAATTCCATGAAAAAATCTAAACCTTTAGCCAAAGCTATTTTAAAGGGTACAGATTTTAGAAAATTATACAAAAAAAGTCGCTTCTGGTTTTATGATTTATTATTAATTGACATTTTATTTGACACCAACCAACACGGAAAATCTATTTTTAATGCCCTTTTTGAGCGTAAAAAGGCACCTTTAATTTTCAAATTTTTAGATGAAGAGACTTCTTTTTGGGAAGACTTGCAAGTGATTTGGATGTGTCCAAAAAAATTATTTATAAAAGCACTTGCAAAACGAATCGTAAAAGGATTTTAACGGCTGAGCTTATTTTGCAATTCTATTGAAGTGGTAAAATTAGTTCTATCTGTAAAAATTACACCCTCTTTATCATAACGATTGAATAAAAAATCTCGCAATTTTTCTTCTATTGAAAGAGCTTTCAGCGTCATTTTTTTATTCACTACAGCAAAATCTAAACTGACTTTTTCACGTTGATAAATCCAACTTGAGGTAAATTTATGATACTTCCCTACACTTTCAGCGCTGGTGTAATAAAAAGGATAAGGTGCCGTAGTTTCATATTCTAAATGAAGTAAGTTATAATTTTTATCTACAACAAAACGTCCTTTATAAAAACCAGGTGTTTCAAACTTAACTTCAATGCTATTCTCGTCTGTCCATTCTACTTCATACACATATTGCTGGCTATTAACTAAAAAGTCAAACTTAGTGATGGTTAAATTTTTTCGAATGGGAAATCCAGAAATCCAACCAATAGGAGATTCCGAAGCGTCATATAATTTAAACGTTTCTTTTACTTTGGTAAACCAATTGTTATTGTTTTCAATACTGTTTTTTTTACTAAAGTTACCGTCTAGTGCATTAATTTTAATGAACTGCTCTTCGTTTCTAAAAATAATTGTATCGTTATTTTGTAAATTCAATTGCCTCAACAAAAAAGTATGAGTTACGGTATCACAATTTTTTATTAACTGCTTTTGAAGTTTTTTAAGAATGTTGTCAATTTTTGGTGTTCTTTTTACAACAACTGTCTCAATTTCAACTTCTTTTTGGGAAAAGCAAAAATTAACCACCAAAACGAAAAACAAAATTCTTTTAAACATAAACTTAATTTTGACAAATTTACTTAAATTTTTGCTGTCTAATTAAACATAGAAGTCTAATCAGAAAACAATAACAAATCTTTATGAATTGTAAATTCTAAAAAACTAAATTTCTTATTACCTTTGTACTATTAATAACTAAAATTATGTATCCAGAAGAATTAGTAAAACCAATGCGTGCTGAATTAACAGATGCAGGTTTCCAAGAATTATATGCTGCTAACGATGTAGAACAAGCCTTAGAAAAAGAAGGCACAACTCTTGTGGTTGTAAACTCAGTATGTGGTTGTGCAGCAAGAAATGCGCGTCCAGGTGCAAAAATGAGTTTAGACAACGCTAAAATTCCTACACAGTTAGTAACCGTTTTTGCAGGAGTAGATAGAGAAGCGGTTGATAAAGCAAGAGAACACATGTTCCCATTTCCTCCTTCTTCGCCTTGTATGGCTTTGTTTAAAAATGGCGAATTAGTACACATGCTTGAAAGACATCATATTGAAGGCCGTCCAGCAGAATTAATCGCTGAAAATTTAAAGGACGCTTACAACGAATTTTGTTAGTTTTCTATGCTAGCATACTATAAAAACCATCAAAATTGATGGTTTTTGTTTTTTTATAAAATATCTTTGAAAAAAATTAGAAGCATGCAAAAAATTATTTCTATCCCCATTTCCCTTTTGTATTATTTGGTTTTTGGTTTTTGGTTAGTTTTTTTTCATCCTATTCAATGGGTATGTTACAACGTATTTGGGTATGAAGCACATCGATGGAGTGTAGCAATATTGAATTGGTTTTTAGTTAGAAGCACACATATTTTAGGCACTTCATATACAATCAAAGGACTAGAAAGTGTGCCAAAAAATGTCCCTTTAATTATTGTTTCAAATCACCAAAGTTTATATGACATTCCGCCTTATATCTGGTTTATGAGAAATTGGCACCCAAAATTTATCAGCAAAAAAGAATTAGGCAAAGGGATTCCAAGCGTGTCATTTAATTTAAAATATGGTGGTTCAGCTTTAATTGATAGAAAAGACCCTAAACAAGCCCTTCCAGAAATAAAAAAAATTGCCGAATTAGTTAATACAAACAACTATTCCGTAGTTATTTTTCCTGAAGGAACAAGAAGTAAAACGGGCCAACCCAAACCGTTTGCTGTAAATGGGTTAAAAATGCTATACAAATACGCTCCTGATGCCTATTTTCTTCCGGTTACGATAAATAATTCATGGAAAATGACGCGTTTCGGACAATTTCCGTTAGGACTAGGAAATAACATTGAATTTCACATGCATGAAGCACTAAAAATAACAGACTACAGCTTTGAAGAAATTTTTGAAAAAACAGAACAAACGATAACTAAACATATAAAAAACTAAACATGTCTATAAAAAATGTACGCCTTGAAGTAATGCAACTTCTAGAAAAAAAAGTGGATTATTTCATGGAAGAATTTTTAATCCCAGTAGAAAAAATTTGGCAACCCACCGACTTACTTCCTCATTCTGGTACTGAAAATTTTTTAGAAGAAGTGACAGAATTAAGAGAAATTGCAAAAGATTTACCTTATGAATTTTGGGTAGTATTAGTAGGAGATACTATTACAGAAGAAGCATTGCCTACTTATGAATCTTGGCTTATGGAAATTGAAGGTGTTGACAATTTAGGCAAAAATGGTTGGAGCAAATGGTTTCGTCATTGGACAGGAGAAGAAAATAGACATGGCGATGTGTTAAACAAATATTTATATCTTTCTGGGAGAGTAAATATGCGCGAAGTAGAACAAACGACTCATCATTTAATTAATGACGGGTTTGACATTGGCACAGGTAGAGATCCCTACAAAAACTTTGTGTATACTAGTTTTCAAGAGCTGGCTACCTATATTTCGCACAATAGGGTGGCACAAATTGCAAAAAATTATGGCGATAAAAAATTACACAAACTATGCAACCTAGTGGCTGGGGACGAAATGCGTCATCACTTAGCCTATAGTGAATTTGTGAATCAAATTTTTAAAGTAGACCCAAGCGAAATGATGCTAGCTTTTCAATATATGCTAAAGTTAAAAATTACAATGCCGGCTCATTTTTTAAGAGAATCTGGAGAAAAAATTAGCACCGCTTTCGAACATTTTTCAAATGCGGCTCAAAAATTAGGGGTGTATACCGCTGCTGATTATGTAGATATCATGCAAAAATTAATTCAGAAATGGGAAATAGATAAAATTACAGGCTTAACAGATGAAGCCGAAAAAGCAAGAGATTTTATTATGAATCTTCCTGACAGAATGAAACGAATTTCTGAAAGACTTATCCTTCCAGATGAGACCTATACATTTAAATGGGTGCAGCCTGCTTTAGTAAAATAATTCAATAAAAATCCTTTCCTTTGCGAAAGGATTTTTTTATGATGACAATAGTAGATAAAACGATAGCTTTTGTAAAAGCACAATTAAAAAACGCAGAAGGCGGGCACGATTGGTTTCATATAGAACGGGTATATAAAAACGCCTTACTTATAGCAAAAGAAGAGAGCTGCAATCTTAAAGTGGTACAATTAGCAGCCTTACTTCACGATATTGCAGATAGTAAATTTCACAATGGAGATGAAACAATTGGTCCAAGAACCGCTAAAAATTTCTTGGAACAAGAAAATGTAAACAACGAAACGATAACGCATGTGCTTGCTATTATTGAAAACATTTCATTTAAAGGAGGCAATTTTGAACAACAATTTCATTCTAAAGAATTAGACATTGTCCAAGATGCAGATAGACTTGATGCTATTGGTGCCATAGGAATTGCTAGAACTTTCAATTATGGTGGATTCAAAAACAGAGCCATTTACAATCCAGAAATTAAGCCAAATCTTAGCATGAGTAAAGAAGAATATAAAAATACTACTGCACCAACAATTAATCATTTTTATGAAAAATTATTGTTGTTAAAAGACAAAATGAATACGCCTACAGGTAAAAAAATAGCCGCAGAACGACATGCTTTTATGGAACTATTTTTAAACCAATTTTATAGCGAATGGGAAGGCAAAGCATAGTTGTATTAAATGATGTACCAATATAAAAAAAAAGCAGTTTTCAATGAAAACTGCTTTTTTTTATTTTAATCTTAATCTTAAAAAGTATATTAAACTACACCTTGCGCTAACATGGCATCGGCTACTTTTACGAAACCTGCAATATTTGCACCTTTCACATAGTCAACAAATCCATCAGCTTCTGTACCATATTTCACACATGCTTCATGAATATCACTCATAATTCTGTGTAATCTTTGGTCTACTTCTTCTCTTGTCCAGCTTAAACGTAATGAGTTTTGTGACATTTCTAATCCTGAAGTTGCCACACCTCCTGCATTTGATGCTTTTCCTGGAGCAAATAATATTTTAGCAGCAATGAATGCTTCAACGGCTTCTGGTGTAGAAGGCATATTTGCTCCTTCTGCCACACACATACATCCATTAGCAATTAACATTTTTGCTTCTTCACCGTTTAACTCATTTTGAGTAGCACATGGCAAGGCAATATCACATTTTACTTCCCATGGGCGTTTTCCTTCAACAAATTTAGCATTAGGATATTTTGCCACATACTCATTAATTCTACCGTATCTTACATTTTTAATTTCCATAATGTAAGCTAGTTTTTCAGCTGTAATTCCATCTGCGTCATAAATATAGCCTGAAGAATCTGAAGCTGTTACAACTTTTCCGCCTAATTGTGTAGCTTTTTCAATAGCATACTGCGCCACATTTCCTGAACCTGAAACGACTACGGTTTTACCTTCAAAACTTTGTCCTTTTGTAGCTAACATGTTTTGTGCAAAATACACATCACCATAACCAGTTGCTTCTGGACGAATTAATGAACCGCCAAAGCTAATACCTTTACCTGTCAATACTCCGGTAAATTCATTCCTTAATTTTTTGTATTGGCCAAACATATACCCAACTTCTCTTCCACCTACACCAATATCTCCTGCAGGAACATCCGTATCCGCACCAATATGTCTTTGTAGTTCCGTCATAAACGCTTGGCAAAACTTCATGATTTCGTTGTCCGATTTTCCTTTTGGATCAAAATCAGAACCACCTTTTCCTCCACCCATTGGTAAAGTTGTTAATGAATTTTTAAATACTTGTTCAAAAGCCAAGAATTTTAAAATACTTAAATTTACAGAAGGGTGAAAACGAATTCCTCCTTTGTATGGCCCAATCGCCGAATTCATTTGAATTCTAAATCCTCTATTCACTTGTGTATTTCCTGCATCATCAATCCAAGCAATTCTAAACATAATTACTCTTTCTGGTTCCACCATGCGCTCTAAAAGCATTTTCCCTTGATATTTAGGATTTTTTTCAATAAAAGGAATAACTGTTTCAGCTACTTCTCTTACGGCTTGCATAAATTCTGGCTCGTTGGCATTTCTCTTAGCAACTGCTTCTAAAAATGCATTAACACTTTGACTCATAATATATTTTTTTAGTAAAATTTTCTGAGGACAAATATACATTTTATCGTAAAATTTTCGAAGAATATAACAAAAATTTAATGCTTTTTTTGTCAAATTCAAATTGAAGGCTTAAAAATGAGTCTGAAATTTTGCAATTATGTAATTTATACGAAAACGTTTTCAGTTAAAAACAACAGCATATATATTCTAAATTTTTTGTTTTTTGGCATACTAATTGATTTATTTTACTAACTTTACACCGCAAACGTTACCAAATGAAGAAAAATTACATTTGTTTAGTATTCTTTTTATGCTTCTCTTTCTTAGCTACTGCGCAAGAAAACAGAAACAATGTGTCGCGTTCACAAGACCCAACTATTGAAGGGCTAAGTGTATATCCAAATCCTAACAACACCGGAAAAGTAACTATTATTTCTCGTCAAAATTTAGAAAAAAAAGTCGAAATTTTTGATGTATTAGGTAAAAAAGTAATTGATGTTATGCTTTATACCAGAGAATTAAACATTGCCGCGCTAAACCCGGGCGTATACATTATCAAAATTAAAGAAAGTGACGCTTCTGCCACCAGAAAACTCATTGTCAATTAATTAACCTTTTTTTGTTAGTAACTTTACACTATCTTTGCATTACTATCGTGATGTAACTGACTATTATTTTTTATCTTTGTAAAAAATCTAATCGTTATAACATGAGAAAAATTTACTTTTTACTTACTTGTCTGATTTCAATAACTAGTTTTGGACAAATATTTTCAGATGATTTTAATTACGCTGACAATGCGCTATTAACCGCAAATGGCTGGACCGCTCATAGTAGCGGAGGCACTGCTGCCATTGATGTGGGCGCATCAAATGGTTTAACCTATACTGGTTACTCAGGTTTGACTGGTTTTACTGCAGCAGCAGTAGGTAATGCAGTCAGATTAGACAATACCGGTGAAGATGTTAATAAAGCATTTACATCAACTATTACTTCAGGAGATTTATACGTATCTTTTTTAGTTAATGTAACAACAGCTGTTGACGGATATTTTATTAGTTTAGGAACTGGAACAACGAATTTTTTTGCAAGATTTTTTGCAAAACCCTCGACAACTACTGGTAAGATTAACTTTGGTATTGGAAACTCAACAGCCACTTATTCAACTACTGATTTTGATTTAAACACAACTTATTTAGCTGTAATTAAATATAATGTTTCAACAAATGGAGCATTAAGCGTATGGATTCTACCCTCTGGGGTCCCTACAAGTGAGGCAGCAGCAGGCAATCCTACTATAACATCTAGTGGTGGTGGAAGTTCAACTGTTGCAGGCATTTATCTTAGACAATATTCTTTAACACAAAACATAACTGTTGATGGTATAAGAATTTATTCAACATGGTTTAACGCTGCTCCTTGCAGTTTGGTTTTAAACACTGAAACAAAAACTTGTAATGCTACAACTTTATCATTAGACACATATACTACAACTATACCTTTTACAGGTGGTGGAACAGCAACATATACACTAAGTGCTACTGCCGGAACAATTAGCGGAGACAATCCTTCAACTGCAGCTACAGGTAACATTATTATATCTGGTGTAACAGAAGGAACAAATAACACATTAACAATTTCTGGAGGATGTAGTATCGTAAAAACGATTACTGCCCCTGAATGTAAACCAGTAAATACATTACCCTTTACTGATTCATTCCCATACACAGTTGGTAACTCTTTAAATGGAGAACAAAAATGGAGTATATTGAATCCTGGTGACAATATTGTAACTGCAACAGGAAATTTGAGCTACACAGGCATCACTTCATCAGGAAATTTAATTACTTTTGGCGGCGCTGGTGCTGAATCAAGAACATTATTTACAAACACAACTACTGGTACAATCAATGCAAGAATGTTGGTTTCTGTAACAGATATTTCAGGCATTACTACTGATTTAGCAGGTTCATACTTTGCTGCTTTAACAGATAATGCAAGTAGTTTTACAAATGCTAGATTATGGGTTAGAAAAAATGGCACTCAAATTCAATATGGAATTGGTGCAGCGACTACTGATGCAGTTTGGGATACTACTTTATATAATACGGGAACAACACAGTATCTGGTTCTGGGTTATGATTTTGCTAATAATCAAGTATTTTTATGTGTAAATCCTACAATTGGAGGAACAGTTTCTCCTACAGCACTTTACATACCTACTACAGCAATTAGTGGTATTGGCGGTTTTGTATTTAGACAAGATTCTGCAACATTAACTCCAACAGCCTTATCTATTGATGAATTAACAATTGATACATCATTAAACTTTACATTAGGTAACGATTCCTTCTCTCAAATTGACGGATTAAAATTATATCCAAATCCAGTTAAAGGAGGCACGTTATATGTGGAAACAGCTTTAAACAGCAATGTACAAGTCACTATTTATGATATCGTAGGAAAGCAAGTGCTAAATACTACTGTAACAAATAATGCAATTAACGTTTCCGAATTAACTTCTGGCGTATATGTAGTAACGGTTACTGAAGAAGGTAAAACAACTTCTAAAAAATTAATGATTACAAATTAATCCTAGTTTTGTTGTAAAAACAAACATAATAATCTTAAAAGCATCAACACATGTTGATGCTTTTTTTATTTTTGCATAAAATTAAACACCTTGATTACACAAGAAGATATCTTTTCTATTGCTTCAAAAAAAGAATTTGAAAAAATAGCACTGAAAGTTTTTCGTTACCAATACGAAAATAATGCAGTGTACCACTCTTTTTGTAATCATTTAAAGAAAACTACCTCACAAGTAAAGCGTATCATAGATATTCCATTTTTACCGATACAATTTTTTAAAAGTCATACCGTATTAAGTTCAAACGCGCCCGTACAACATATTTTTACGAGCAGCGGCACAACAGGGATGCAAGCTAGCAAGCATTTAGTAACTGATGTAAGTTGGTATGAAATGAGTTATCGCTTAGGTTTTTCAAACTTTTATGGAAATATTGAAGACTATTGTGTTTTAGCCTTACTTCCATCCTATTTAGAAAGAGAAGGCTCTTCTTTAATTTATATGGTCGAAGATTTAATTGAAAGTAGTAATCATGAAGATTCAGGGTTTTATTTGAATAATTATAATGACCTTTTACAAAAAATTAAAAAACTAAATAAAGAAGGGCAAAATGTTATTATTATTGGCGTTACCTATGCGCTATTGGACTTAATTGAATATGCAACATTGCATTCATTCCCTCTTCATGAAATAGGAAAATCTTTAATCGTAATGGAAACAGGAGGCATGAAAGGAAAACGCAAAGAATTAATTAGAAAAGAATTACACCAAAAACTATGTGAAGGATTTGGCGTGCAGGGCATCCATTCAGAATATGGCATGACCGAACTCCTTTCACAAGCCTATTCACTAGGAAATGGTGTTTTTGAATGTCCGCTGTGGATGGATGTGCTAATCCGAGACACTGAAGACGCATTAAGTTATGAAGGATATGGAAAAACGGGAGGAATTAATGTGATTGATTTAGCTAACATTAATTCGTGTTCCTTTATTGCCACACAAGACCTAGGTAAAAAACACCCCAATCAAACCTTTGAGGTGCTAGGTAGATTTGACAACAGCGACATTAGAGGCTGTAATTTATTAATTGAATAATCAGATATGATACAATTTACAGACACACATACGCACTTATATTCCGAAGAGTTTAATGAAGATAGAGACGACATGATTGCAAGAGCTATTCATCAAGGTGTCAACAGATTATTTGTACCCTCGATTGATAGCAGTTATACCTCACAAATGTATGCCTTGGAAAACCAATACCCTCAACATGTTTTTTTAATGATGGGATTGCATCCTTGCTATGTAAAAGAAAATTATCAAGAAGAATTAGCACATGTTGAAAAAGAACTCGCTGCTCGAAAATTTGCAGCCATTGGCGAAATTGGCATTGATTTGTATTGGGATAAAACCTATTTAAAAGAACAACAATTGGTATTTCAACACCAAATTCAATTGGCCAAAAAATACAAGTTACCCATAAATATCCATTGCAGAGACGCTTTTGATGAAATTTTTGAAATCTTAGAACAAGAAAAGGGAACGGATTTAATTGGAATTTTTCATTGTTTTACCGGAGATAAAAAACAAGCCTTTCAAGCTATAGATTGCGGCATGAAATTAGGTATAGGAGGTGTAGCCACTTTTAAAAATGGGAAAATAGATCAATTTTTAGCAGAAATTCCATTGAAAAATATTGTTTTAGAAACAGATGCTCCCTATTTAGCCCCAGTTCCGCACAGAGGAAAAAGAAATGAAAGTAGTTATGTTACTCTAATTGCCGAAAAATTAGCTACTCTATATGAACTTCCTGTAGGAGAAATTGCTCACATCACCACAGAAAATTCAAAAGAAGTGTTCGGATTTTAGCAGAAAATCGTTGCTATTTCCCTTTTTTTTTGTTTTTTTGTAATGTAGAAAATAGAGCATGTCCAAATTTGATAAAATACGTCCTTATTATGATGCTGAAGTAAATGGTGCTTTGCGCGAAGCCATACAGCATCCAATGATGAAAGCGATGATGCAATTTGCTTATCCAGATGTAGAGGAATCTATTTGGAAAGAGCAACTGCTTCGTACACACTCCATTAGAGATTTTCAAATCAATTTTGCGTATCAGGCGGTTAAAAAAATCATTGAAACTACCTCTGATGGTTTAACAACTTCGGGATTTGAAAAACTAGAGCCTAATACCGCTTATTTTTTTATTTCTAATCACCGTGATATAATATTAGACACTTCCTTATTAAATGTGTGTTTATTTGATCATGGTTTGGTAATGACCGCATCAGCTATTGGAGATAATTTAGTGAAAAAGGATTTTCTACTTAAATTGTCTAAATTAAATAGGAATTTTTTAGTGCAACGTAATTTACCGCCTCGTGAGTTATTACAAAGTTCAAAATTACTTGCCGAATATATGTATCATTTAATTTCTCGAGAAAATCGCTCGGTATGGATTGCACAACGAGAAGGAAGAACGAAAGACGGCAATGACGCTACACACCAAGGCGTTCTAAAAATGGTAGCTATGGCTTCTGACGAAGCAAATACAATGAATTTTTTCAAAAAAATTAAGATCGTTCCTGTTTCAATTTCCTATGAATATGATCCCACAGACGCTTTGAAAATGCCTCAACTCATGGCAGAAGCAAACGATCAAATTTATATTAAAGAAAAAAACGAAGATTTTATTACGCTATTAAGTGGTATTATTGGACAAAAAAAACGCATTCACATTCATGTAGGCGATTGCCTCAATCATGAAATTGACACTATAAAAGTTGCAACAGAAAATAACAACAAGCAAATACAAGCCCTAGCACAAGTAATTGACGATTCTATCTTGCAATCCTACAAACTTTGGCCTACCAATTTTATTGCTTATGATTTGTTGCATGCTACCTCAACCTATAGCTCAAAATACACGGAAAAAGAAAAACAATTGTTTGAGCGTCGTTTAGAACTGCGAATCAATGCAGATGATGCTAAACAAAAAGAGAGTTTTTTAGCTATGTATGCCAATCCGGTTATCAATAAATTAAAATATACTACCATTGAACCTGTCTAAGCAACAACCAGCCATATTGTTAATTTACACAGGCGGCACCATCGGAATGGTGAAAGATGCTGACACGGGTGCGTTGAAAGCTTTTGATTTTAATCAATTAGTAAAGGGTATTCCTGAATTAAAATTACTAGATTGTAGTATTGAAACCGTTTCATTTGAACAGCCTATTGATTCTTCAACTATGCAAATTGAAGATTGGAAAAAAATGGCCGAAATAATTGCCTCCCAGTATACAAAATATGATGGTTTTGTCATACTTCATGGTTCAGATACGATGTCTTACAGTGCCTCTGCGTTGAGTTTTATGCTAGAAAATCTAGAAAAACCTGTTGTATTTACGGGCTCTCAACTCCCTATAGGCGATTTACGCACAGATGCAAAAGAAAACTTAATAACAGCTATTCAAGTTGCATCGTTGCAAGAAAATGGGAAACCCATCATCAAAGAAGTGTGTTTATATTTTGAATATAAATTATATAGAGGCAACCGAACAACCAAAATTAGCGCCGAACATTTTAATGCTTTTACCTCACCTAATTTTCCAGAATTAGCAGAATCAGGGGTGCATTTAAAAGTCAATCAAGAAGCGTTGTTTGTTGGCAAAAAATCCTTACCTTTAAAAGTCAATAAATTCTTTGATGATCATGTGTTTATTTTAAAACTTTTCCCAGGTATTAATCAGCACGTTGTGCGTTCTGTATTGCAAATGCCTGATTTACGAGGTGTGGTATTAGAAACCTATGGGGCAGGAAATGCACCGTTACACAATTGGTTTATCAATGAATTGAAGCAGGCGATTGACAAAGGGGTATATATTGTAAATGTTACCCAATGCAGTGGAGGAAGTGTTATTATGGGAACTTATGAAACGAGTACCAAATTAAAAGAACTCGGTTTGATTTCAGGGGGCGACATTACAACTGAAGCGGCTATAACAAAATTAATGTATTTGTTGGGTCAAAATATAAGTCAAAAAGAATTTAAAACCGTTTTTGAAACCTCATTAAGAGGCGAAATAAGCGAAATAAACTAGAGAGGTGGCCGAGTGGTCGAAGGCGCACGCCTGGAAAGTGTGTATACTCCAAAAGGGTATCGAGGGTTCGAATCCCTTCCTCTCTGCAAAACAAGTATTAGCATGAAGAAAATTTATTTCTTTTTACTTTTTCCTTTATTTCTATTGGCACAAAACCCTATAGAAAAAACGGTTTCTGTAGTAGATTCGCTATACAGAGAAGATCAATTGTATGCTTCGTTGAGTTATAACTTAGTAGAAAATACCCCTTCCGATTTTGCTCAAAATGGTTTTTCATCAGGGGTTACTTTTGGCTTTTTAAGAGATATGCCACTTAACAAAAAAAGAACTTGGGCAATAGCTGCTGGACTAGGCTATTCGTATAATAATTTAAAACAAAACATACAAATAGAGCATTTTGACGCTATAGACGCTACCTATTATTCGTATGTTAGGGAGAATACAAAAAATAAATTAGTATTGCATTATCTAGAATTACCTATTGAAGTGAGATGGCGAAATTCTACTCCAGAATCACATAAATTTTGGCGCATTTATACTGGTTTCAAATTGAGTTATTTACTCGCGAGTAAATCCTCTTTTAAGACCTTTACAGAAACCTATGCGTTTAAAAACAACCCTGATTTGAATAAATTAATCATGGGGCCTTACATTTCCATGGGCTATAATACCATTAATATTTACGCTTACTATGCGCTAAAACCAATATTTAAAAGTGCAACCCTTGTAGATGAACCCCTAAAAATGAATTCGTTTAATCTTGGTTTTCAGTTTTATATTCTATAGAACCAAACGGCATATTGTGGCAGGATTCCAATTAGCATTCCTACAATTAATTCAAAAGGCGTGTGCGATTTTAGATATAATCTAGACGAAGCGACACAGCCCATGCAAATCATAAGAAATGCTACCGTGTACGTAGTATCAAGATTAAAATAACTAGAAAACATAAGTACGAACTGAAACAATGAAGCAATTCCTATCATGTGAAGACTTGCTTTATACCCTAATGTTGTTACCGCCAGTACTAAAAACGTACTCACAAAACCGCCTGTAAAAAACAAATGAAGTTCAGGGAACGTTTGTTTTATAATGCCAAAATCAACTAAGGCATAAAACAAAACTAATTGTATAAAAATTGGATTTTTTCGTTCTTGTAAACTGGCTTCGGTAAAAGAATGTATGGCTTTTGTAGTTCGTAAAATAGCATAAAACAATAGCGGTAAAACTACCGTATAAACAGCAATTTGTAGAAAGGTCACATAAAAAGCAAGCGTATGCGAAAAAGCACTTGTGAAAAGAAAAAAGAAAAGTGCCCCATATATAGAACTAAAAATAGGGTGAAAAACATAGGAAAAGGGTACTAAAAAATGTTTCGGCTGTAACAATTGCTATATTTTTTTTCGTAATCGTGCCACGGGAATGTCTAACTGCTCTCTATACTTTGCTATGGTACGTCTGGCAATAGGGTACCCTTTTTCTTTTAAAATTTGTGCCAAATCTTCATCGGGAAGCGGTTTGCTTTTATCTTCTTCAGCAATAACTGTTTCAAGAATTTTTTTAATTTCGATTGTAGATACATCTTCTCCTTGATCGTTTTTCATGGCCTCACTAAAGAATTCTTTAATAAGTTTTGTGCCATACGGCGTGTCTACGTATTTACTATTTGCTACACGAGACACTGTTGAAATATCTAAGCCCACTTTATCTGCGATATCTTTTAAAATCATCGGTTTCAAACGAGCTTCTTCACCGTCTAAAAAATAATCATATTGAAAATGCATAATGGCATTCATCGTTACCAATAAAGTTTCCTGACGTTGTTTAATGGCATCGATAAACCATTTTGCCGAATCTAATTTTTGCTTGATAAATTGTACTGCATCTTTCTGTGAAGCCGATTTATCTCCCGTATCTTTATAGGTTTGAAGCATGTCTTGGTATTCCTTTGAAACATGCAATTCGGGTGCGTTTCTAGCATTCAAATACAACTCTAATTTGCCATCTACTACTTTTATAGTAAAATCAGGAACTATGTGTTCTACTGTTCTACTGCTGCTATCAAAACTTCCTCCTGGTTTCGGATTTAGCTTTTCTATTTCGTCAATGGCTTTTTTTAATTGGTCTTTTGAAATGTCAAATTTTTGAAGCAACTTGTCATAATGTTTCTTTGTAAATGCTTCAAATTGTTTTTCGATAACTAAAGCCGCTAATTGAATTGAATCGGTTGGTGTTTTATGCTTCAATTGAATCAGTAAACATTCTTGCAAATCTCTTGCTCCTACACCAGAAGGTTCGAGCTGTTGTACAATTTGAAGAACACGTTTTACCGCTTTTTCATCGGTATAAATCCCTTGGGTAAAGGCCATATCATCAACGATATCTTGAATGCTTCTTCTAATGTATCCCGAATCTTCAATACTTCCCACTAAAAATTCGGCAATTTCTCTGTCTTCATCAGACAAGATAAACGTATTGAGTTGGTTAACTAAATCTTGATGAAAACTTATTTGCGCAGCAATAGGCAAGGATTTATCCTCATCATCATCGCTATAATTATTGGTTTGGTATTTATAATCGGGTGTTTCATCATTGCTTAAGTACTCGTCAATGTTGATATCGCCCGTGTCTATATGTTCGTTATCATAGTCGTCATAATTATCAGCATCTGTATTATCATACTCGTCAAAAGAATCTACTTGCTCGTCCATACCGCCTTCAAGCGCTGGGTTTTCAACTAACTCTTCTTGCAAGCGTTGTTCAAAAGCTTGTAGTGGCAATTGAATTAACTTCATCAACTGTATTTGTTGAGGAGATAATTTTTGAGATAATTTAAACTGTAAACTGTGTTTTAACATTGTTTTTTGTTTCAAGTTTCAGGTTTCAAGTTTCGGATTGTTTCTAACAAAAACAACATAAAATTTGAAAGTTGAAACAACTAATTTAGAATTCTGCGTTTTGTGGTGTTCTCGGGAATGGAATTACGTCTCTAATATTTGTCATACCTGTAACAAACAATACCAAACGTTCAAATCCTAATCCGAAACCTGAGTGAACTGCCGAACCGAATCGTCTTGTGTCTAAGTACCACCACAATTCTTCCTCGTCAATACCTAAGGCTTTCATTTTTTCAACCAAGACATCTAAGCGCTCTTCTCTTTGTGAACCCCCTACGATTTCGCCAATGCCTGGGAATAAAATATCCATAGCACGTACGGTTTTTCCATCTTCATTTAAACGCATATAAAATGCTTTTATTTTTGCTGGATAATCAAATAGAATTACAGGGCATTTAAAGTGTTTTTCCACTAAGAAACGCTCGTGCTCACTTTGTAAATCAGCGCCCCATTCTTCAATTAAGTACTGGAATTTTTTATTTTTATTTGGCTTGCTATTTTTAAGAATATCAATAGCTTCGGTGTAAGTCACACGCTTGAAGTTGTTTTCTAATATGAAGTTTAATTTTTCAAGCAAAGCCATTTCACTACGTTCGGCTTGTGGTTTTTGTTTTTCTTCTTGTGCTAATCTGTCTTCTAAAAATTTCAAATCATCGGCACAATTAACTACTGCATAGTTAACTACATATTTAATAAAATCTTCAGCCAAATCCATGTTTGCGGCTAAATCATTAAATGCTACTTCGGGTTCAATCATCCAAAACTCAGCCAAATGGCGTGACGTGTTAGAATTTTCCGCTCTAAATGTAGGGCCAAACGTATATACCTGACCTAATGCCATGGCGTAGGTTTCCGCTTCAAGTTGTCCCGAAACCGTTAAATTAGTTTGTTTACCAAAAAAGTCTTCTTTATAATTTACTTTTCCCTCTTCTGTACGAGGTGTATTGTCAAAAGGTAAAGCGCTTACTTGAAACATTTCTCCTGCTCCTTCGGCATCTGAACCCGTAATAATAGGCGTGTTAACATAGAAAAAACCTTTTTGCTGAAAATAGCTATGCACTGCAAACGACAATGCCGAACGCACACGCATAACGGCAGCAAACGTATTGGTTCGTACACGCAAATGTGCATTTTCTCTTAAAAACTCAAGAGAATGACGTTTAGGTTGCATAGGGAATTTTTCCGCATCTGAGTCACCCAAAATTTCTAATGCATGTACTTGTATTTCTACTTTTTGACCCGCACCCTGACTTTCTACTAGCGTCCCTTTTACACAAATAGCGGCACCTGTAGTGATTCGTTTAAGTGTTTCTTCTGGGGTATTTTCAAAATCTACCACACATTGAATGGTATGAATAGTAGACCCGTCGTTCAACGCAATAAATTGGTTATTTCTAAATGTACGCACCCACCCTTTAGCGGTTACTTCTTGCAACGTTTTGGTGTTGTTTAGTAAATCAACAATTTTAATATAACTCATGGTATTTCTTATATGCATTAAAAATGCAAATATAGGGCGAAAATTTGAGTTTTTGAAATGTTAATATGCAGAATACACAACAAGAATTCATATTTAGAGAACAAAAGTTTTCGACTTATAAATTCAATTTTACCTCGATGAAAATCAAAAACTAACTTCCTTGATATATTAACACATTTTCGTTACTTTTACCTCATGATTTTAGTAACAGGCGCAACGGGTTTAGTGGGATTTCATTTGCTTTTCGAATTAGCAAAAGAAGACATGCCTGTACGAGCGCTTTATCGCAGCGCAACTAAAAAAGAATATGTTTATAATTTGTTTGCTGCGCAAGGCTTAACGGCAACTTTTGAAAAAATAGATTGGGTAGAAGCAGATATTTTAGACATCCCAAAACTAGAAGAAGCGTTTCAAGGAATAACGCAGGTGTATCATTGTGCGGCACTCATTTCTTTTGACCCTAAAGATGAAGTAAAGTTATATCAAAATAATATTGTAGGCACCGCAAACGTAGTTAATTTATGCTTGTTGTTTGAGGTAGAAAAGCTCTGTTATGTAAGTTCCATTGCCACACTTGGCGCGGGGAATCCTTCTAATTGGCAAGTTACGGAAGACACAACACGAAATATGGAAAATCTATATAGCGATTATTCCATTACGAAATATGGTGCCGAACTAGAAGTCTGGCGGGGGCAACAAGAAGGGTTAAACGTGGTGGTCGTTAATCCTGGGGTTGTTTTTGGTGATGGGTTTTATACTTCGGGAAGTAGTGTGTTTTTTAAAATATGTAAAAAAGGGATGCCTTTTTATACCCTTGGCACTGTTGCCATTGTAGCTGTTGAAGATGCGGTAAAAAGCATGATAACAGCTACGAACAGTTCGAGTAGTGGTGAACGCTTTATTGTAGTAGCTGAAAACTGGACCTATAAACAACTTTTTGATACTTTAGCAGAAGCACTAGAAGCTAAAAAACCTTCTTTTGAAGCAAAGCCTTGGTTAACTTCAATTATTTGGAAACTAGACTGGTTTTTAGCAACTTTTTTGGGCAAAAAAAGAACCTTAACGCAAGCTACTGCCTTAGCGCTTCACGACCAAAGTTGGGTAGATGCGAGTAAACTAAAAACTGCTTTCGGGATTCAATTTCGTCCTATGCAAGACTATTTGTTCGAATTAGCCAAAAAACACAAATAAGCCTATTTTTTACTTGGTTTTTGATCTAAACGCTCCATTACTTTTTTATACATTTTCTTGTAATGTTTGACATCGCCAGCATAATACCTGCTGTTTTGATGGTAGGTAGCGCTATCAATTTTATATTTTTTGTAAATAAAATTTTTAGTGTCAATCCCTTTTTGTTGCACTTCATCTGGGGCATTAGCTGCGGCCGCTTGAAGCACAGCTACATCATACATGATAGCAATCATGGTGTCTTCGTCAAGTAAATTTTTTGGTTGCGGCACAGGATTGCTTGTGCACGAAAACAATAAAATAATGCTAACTATCCAGACTGTTTTATTCATATTCTTATGCATTGATGTGTTTATTAGTTTTAATTTTTAGAGCGCTGAATTGCAAAGTTAATTCGTAATTTTTGTATTAATTTTCTCTTTCAAAAAGCAGTCTTTTACCTGCTAATATTTCTTTTACTTTACCATTTTGATACACCAATTTTCCATTTACAAACGTATGTGAAATACGGGCTTTGAAATTAATCCCTTCAAATGGTGACCAGCCACATTTATATAAAATATTTTCTTTTTTTACTGTCCAAGGCTTTTGAGGTTGTACCAAAACTAAATCGGCATAATAGCCTTCTCGAATGAAACCTCTTTTTTCAATCTTGAAAATTTTAGCTGGATTGTGGCAAAATTTTTCTACTATTTTTTCAACCGAAATTTTCCCCTGATAATGCGCTTCAAACAATGCAACTAAAGCGTGTTGCACTAATGGCCCACCAGAAGGGGCTTTTGTATAAACTTGTTTTTTTTCTTCCAATGTATGCGGTGCATGATCTGTTGCGATAACATCAATGGTATCATTAAGCAATGCTTTCCAAAGTGCTTCTTTGTCGTGTGCTGTTTTTACCGCTGGATTCCATTTAATAAAATTACCTTTTGTTGCATAATCTTCGTCTGTAAACCATAGATGATGTATGCATACTTCGGCCGTAATTTGTTTTTCTTCTAATGGAATTTTATTTGTAAATAAATCCAATTCTTTTGCTGTTGACAAATGAAAAACATGTAATCTTGCACCTGTTTTTTTAGCTAATGCAATAACACGTTCTGTAGATTTGTAGCAAGCTTCAACACTTCTTATTTCTGGATGAAATTTAACCGGAATGTCGTCACCATATTCTGCTTTATATTTTTCTAGATTATTTTTTACGGTTGTTTCATCTTCGCTATGTACTGCAATTAATAAATTTGTATTCGAAAATATTTTCTCTAAAGAAGCTGAACTATCCACTAACATGTCTCCTGTTGATGAACCTAAAAATAACTTTAACCCAGCTACATTTCTGGGATTTGTTTTGAGAATTTCTTCCAAATTATCGTTAGTCCCGCCCATCATAAATGAGTAATTGGCATAGGAAGATGATGCGGCTATCTGATATTTATCTTCTAATAATTGTTGTGTTACAGCATTTGGAACTGTATTAGGCTGCTCAATAAATGAAGTGATTCCACCTGCTACGGCTGCTCTACTTTCCGAGGCGATTGTCCCTTTGTGTGTTAACCCAGGTTCTCTAAAATGTACTTGGTCGTCTATTGCACCTGGCACTAAATAACTGCCTTCTGCGTCTAAAACAGTGTAATTAGGCTTTGCGCTGATGCTTTTTTCAACTTTACTAATTAATTCATCTTCAATTAATACATCACCTTCGAAGATTTTTCCTTCGTTAACAATCTTTGCATTTTTAATTAAAAATGTGCTCATATACAAATTTTATAATCGTTTAAAAATATGTTTAATTCGTAACAATAGAACCCCAAAAACGGCTTCTCTAATGATAGCTCCACTCATTTTTGATTCGCCAAGTGTTCTATCTGTAAAAATAATGGGAACTTCATGGATTTTGAATTTTTTGACAAAAACACGGTATTTCATTTCGATTTGAAATGCATAACCTATAAACTTTATTTTATTTAAATCAATAGCTTCTAGTACTTGTCTTTTGTAACAAACAAAACCAGCCGTAGCATCATGAATTTTCATACCTGTTATCAAACGCACATATACCGAAGCAAAATAAGAAAGCAATACTCTACTTAGCGGCCAATTGACCACGTTTACGCCTTGTGAATACCTTGAACCTATGGCTAAATCTGCTCCATTTTGACAAGCAGTGTATAATTTTTCTAAATCGGTTGGATTATGCGAAAAATCGGCATCCATTTCATAAATATAAGGATACTCTTTTTCTAATGCCCATTTAAAACCATGTACATAAGCCGTACCTAAACCCGCTTTTTTTTGTCTCACCTCTAAAAAAAGTCGATCAGGATAGTGGACTTGTAATTCTTTTACTTTTAAGGGGGTGCCATCGGGTGAATTATCATCCACAATGAGCAAATGAAAGGAAGAAGGCAACTGAAAAACAGCATGAATAATGCGCTCAATGTTTTCAATTTCATTATAGGTGGGGATAATAACAATTCCTGCGGACATATCGTTTTATTTGTGGTACAAAATTAAGGTATTTTTATTTTAAATATCTTAATTATTTTATAATTATTGGTACTACTATTTTTTGCTACATTTGCATTATGAATGTAATACTACTAAGCGAACGAATTTTAATTAGCAAAGATTGGGCCACTGTTCTTTTTATAATGGCTTTAGCAATTATTGCTACAAACAAAACAATGTTTGAAGTTCGTTTTAATGAATTTATTAAAATAGGAATATCCGATAAGTACAACAAGATTTATAGAGACACCAGTAACTTATTGAATTGGTTTACCGTTTCTATGTTTATTATTCAGCTTATTTCTTTTTCATTTTTCATTTTATTACTTTTAAGTTATTTTGGCTATTCTGAAACTTCAAATTACATAACCTATATTCAAATAATAACCTTTTTATTTGTTTTTATTTTATCTAAATTTTTGATTGAAAAAATTATTGGTAATATTTTAAATACTGAACGATTTGTTGACCAATTTAATTTGGTAAAAGTCAATTATAGAGCCTTTTTTGGATTAGTATTGCTTCCTGTTAATATTATTTTATACTATAATCACACTCCTTTACAAATTGCTTTTTATATTATTTTGGTTATTTTTGTACTTTATAACCTAATCACGTATTATTTTTTAATTAAGACCTATCAAAAATTAATCCTAGGTAAATTATTTTATTTTATTTTATATCTTTGCACCCTTGAAATAGCACCATATTATTTCATGTATTATTGGATTACAAAAAAATAGTATTTGTTAGATATGTCAAATTTAAAAGTGAAAACTATTTTGGTTTCACAACCAGAGCCAAAGGTGGAAAATTCCCCTTATTACGAACTACAAAATAAATTAAAGGTTAAAGTTGACTTTAGACCTTTTATTCATGTGGAAGGTGTTTCGGCAAAAGAGGTTAGGGCACAAAAAATAGATTTAAATAATTTTACTGCTATTATTTTTACTAGTAAAAATTCTGTTGATCATTTCTTTAGAGTAGCCGAGGAAATGCGCTACAAAGTGCCTGAAGATTTAAAATATTTTTGTCAATCTGAAGCTATTGCATTTTATCTTCAAAAATATGTAGTATACAGAAAACGCAAGATTTATGTGGGGCCAAAAGAATTTACAGATTTAGCACCTTTGATAAAAAAATATAAAGACGAAAAATTCTTATTACCAAATACAGATCAATTAAATGCAGATGTTCCTCAAACATTAGATGGCCTAAATGTGGATTGGAAACAAGGTATTTTTTACAGAACCGTGATGAGTGATTTATCAGATTTAAAAGATGTTTATTATGATATTTTAGCATTTTTTAGTCCGACAGGAATTAAATCTTTGTTTAAGAATTTTCCGGATTTTAAACAAAACGATACAAGAATTGCTGTTTTTGGAGAAACAACTAAAAAAGAAGCACTAGACCATGGTTTACGTATAGATATTATGGCTCCGGCTCCAGGCACACCATCAATGACAGGGGCGCTTGAAAAATATGTTGCAGAAGTAAATAAAGGAAAATAATAGTATACCTATACAATAAAGAAAAAGCCCAAAGTGTTCACTTTGGGCTTTTTCTTTATAAATTAAATTACAATTGTGGTCCCGCTGCTACTAAAGATTTTCCTTCTTCATTATCTGTATATTGAACGAAATTTTTAATGAATCTTGACGCTAAATCTGTAGCTTTCGTTTCCCATTCGATTGCATCTGCATAAGTGTCTCTAGGGTCTAAAATTGCTGAATTAACATCATGTAGCGCTGTTGGAACTTCAAAATTAAAAATTGGCACTACTTTAGTAGTTGCTTTTTCAATTGAACCGTCTAATATCGCATCAATAATAGCGCGCGTGTCTTTAATTGAAATGCGCTTTCCTGTTCCGTTCCATCCAGTGTTAACCATGTAAGCCGTTGCATGATGTGCTTCCATCTTCTTAACTAATTCTTCTCCATATTTTGTGGGATGCAAGGATAAAAATGCTTTTCCAAAACAAGCCGAAAAAGTTGGCTCAGGTTGTGTAACCCCTCTTTCTGTTCCAGCTAATTTAGCTGTAAAACCTGAAAGGAAATAATACTTTGTTTGTTCGGGAGTTAATTTAGATACAGGAGGCATCACACCAAACGCATCTGCAGTTAAGAAAATTACTTTTGTAGCGTGTCCTGCTTTTGAAACAGGTTTAACAATGTTATGAATATGATAAATAGGATACGATACACGTGTGTTTTGTGTTACTGAACCGTCTTTAAAATCTATTTTTCCATTAGCATCCACAGTAACATTTTCAAGAAGTGCATCTTTTTTAATTGCGCCATAAATATCTGGCTCATTTTCAGCATTTAAATCGATTGTTTTTGCATAACAACCTCCTTCAAAATTAAATACACCATCATTGTCCCATCCGTGTTCATCATCTCCAATTAATTCACGTTTTGGATCCGTTGACAAGGTTGTTTTCCCTGTCCCTGACAAACCAAAAAATACAGCAACATCTCCGTCTTTTCCTTTGTTAGCAGAACAATGCATAGAAGCAATTCCTTGTAAAGGTAAGTAGTAATTCATCATGGAAAACAAACCTTTCTTCATTTCACCTCCGTACCAAGTACCCCCAATTAATTGGATTTTTTCGGTTAGATTAAAGGCTACATATACCTCTGAATTCAATCCATGAGCGGCATATTCTCTAAAGCTCGTTTTAGAACCATTCATCACTACAAAATCAGGTTCTCCAAAATTAACTAATTCTTCTGCTGTGGGGCGAATAAACATATTGGTTACAAAATGCGCTTGCCAAGCAACTTCCATAATAAAACGGACTTTTAATCTCGTATTTTCATTGGCACCACAAAACGCATCTACCACAAACAATCGCTTTTCAGACAATTGAGCAACAGTTGTTTCTTTTAAGGCTTTCCACGTTTCTGGCGAAATAGGTTTGTTATCATTAGCTGCTTTATCAGAATTCCACCAAATCGTGTTTTCTGTAACAGCATCTTTTACTATATATTTATCTTTTGGAGAACGACCTGTAAATTCACCCGTCATTACATTTACCGCTCCTAGTTCTGTAAGCTGACCTTTTTCAAAACCGTGAAGTGCTGTGCTAAGTTCTTCATTATATAATAAATCGTAAGAAGGATTGTGAACGATTTCTTTAACATTTTTGATTCCATATTTTTCTAACGAAATCGATTTCGTAGATTGGGCGTATGTATCCATAATTAAATGAGTTATGTTGTTGTTTTAAAAGTGTAAAATTATAAATTAATTTTCAGATACAACTTGAAAATAGTTATTTTTTAGCTAAAAGTCTGAAAATTAGATAGCCCCAAGCACTAATGAGTAACATCCCTCCAATAGGCGTAATTGGCCCTAGAATTTTTGTTTTTATTCCTGTTATACTTGCCGTTGACAACAAATAAATAGACCCTGAAAAAAAGAATATACCAAAAAGAGTCAAATAAAAAGCAATTGTCTTTTCATTCGTATTAAAAAAGGATGTAGATGCAACAAAAACCAAGAATAGAGCATGATACATTTGATATTTTACACCCGTTTCAAAAGAGACTAATTGCGCCTCGGCAAGTGTTTTTTTTAAAGCATGTGCGCCAAATGCGCCTAAAACTATAGCTATAACTCCTAAAAGCAATCCGACCAATATTATCTTTTTCTCCATTTTTTTACATTTAATTACAAATATACTGAACTTAAATTTCTTTTTTTGCTATTTTTATTCGAAGTGTTTTTTATAAATATAACATTTTGCTATCTTCGTGTTATAATAATCACAAAAACACATTTTCAAGCTACTAAAAACTACAGGAAATGAAGAATATATTAATCATAGGCGCGGGAAGATCAGCTTCTTCACTAATAAAATATCTTTTGGATAAATCTGAAGTTGAAAAACTACAACTTACAATAGCCGATTTATCTGAAGAATTAGCAAATAAAAAAGCAAATGGCCATCCTAATGCAACCATTTTAGTGTTAGATATTTTTGATGAAATAGCGAGAAGAAATGCTATTCAAGATGCCGACATTGTTGTATCTATGCTACCAGCACACTTACATATTGAAGTAGCTAAGGATTGTGTTTTCTTTAAAAAACACATGGTAACGGCCTCTTATATTAGTCCGGCAATGCAAGAACTAGATGCAGAAGCTAAAGCCAATAATCTCATTTTGATGAATGAAATTGGGCTAGACCCTGGCATAGATCATATGAGTGCTATGAAAGTATTAGACGAAATTAGAGCTACAGGTGGAAACATTATTCTTTTTGAATCGTTTTGTGGGGGATTAGTAGCGCCTGAAAGTGATACAAACTTATGGAATTATAAATTTTCGTGGAATCCTAGAAATGTAGTATTAGCAGGTCAAGGTGGTGCGGCAAAATTTATTCAAGAAGGAAAATACAAATACATTCCTTATTCAAAATTATTTAGACGAACCGAATTTTTAGAAGTAGAAGGTTTTGGAAGATTTGAAGCCTATGCTAATAGAGACTCATTAAAATACCGAAGCGTGTATGGACTAGACAATGCACTGACTTGTTACCGAGGCACCATAAGACGAGTGGGTTACTCAAGAGCTTGGGATATATTAGTACAATTAGGCATGACTGACGACACCTACAAAATGGAAGATTCTGAACACATGACGTATAGAGAATTTACCAATTCTTTTTTACCTTATCATCCAACCGATACTGTAGAAATTAAATTGAGACATGCTCAAAAAATTGACCAAGACGATATAATTTGGGATAAATTAGTTGAACTGGATTTATTTCGTTCTGATAAAATAGTAGGCTTAAAAAATGCTACTCCTGCGCAAATTCTAGAAAAAATATTAGCGGAAAAATGGACATTACAACCACATGATAGAGATATGATAGTCATGTATCACAAGTTTGGGTATGAATTAAATGGCGAACATAAGCAAATTGACGCTACTATGGTATGCATTGGAGATGATCAAATTTATACTGCCATGTCAAAAACAGTAGGTCTTCCTGTGGCCATTGCAACATTAAAAATTCTGAAAGGAGAAATAACAACTCCCGGAGTGCAATTGCCTATTTCAAAAGAAGTATATGAACCTATTTTGGAAGAATTAGAAAGTTATGGCGTAGTATTTAAGGAAATTGAAGTGCCATATTTAGGGTATAACCCATTGAATGTAAAAAACTAATTATATTAAGTGATAAGTACGCTCTAATTCAGAAATTGAATGTAAGCGTACTTTTTTTATTCTCGACTTGCACCTAAGTACCTCATAATATAATACAACAAGGTAACTATAGAACCAATAGCCGCTACTAAATAGGTTCGTGCCGCCCATTTCAGCGAATCTTCAGCACCTGCGTATTCTTCTTCTCCTAGCATATTCTTATTTTTTAACCAGGCTAAAGCTCTGTTACTCGCATCATATTCTACTGGCAACGTAATAATTGAAAACAAAGTAGTTACAGCAAATAATAGTATCCCAATTAATAATAAATTAGGGAACGTATTAATCATCAGAATACCTGCTATTAAAATCCATTGTACTAAAGTTGAAGAAAGTTGAACTGCTGGTACTAATTTAGAGCGAAGCATTAACCAGTTGTAAGCCTGTGCGTGCTGCACAGCATGACCAACTTCATGGGCGGCAACGGCTGCTGCAGCTGCATTTCTTTGACTGTAGACTGCTTCAGATAGATTTACTGTCTTATCCATTGGATTGTAATGATCTGTTAACCTACCTGGAGTAGAAATTACTTTTACATCATAAATACCATGGTCATGAAGCATTTTTTCAGCAATTTCAGCACCTGACATACCATTTCGTAAATAAACTTTAGAGTAATGATCAAATTTTGATTGTAATCGGCTAGATACCAACCAACTGATTAACATCATTACCACACCTATTAACATAGAACCTGTATCAAACATAGATAGTATTTTTATGAATTCAACTTACATTAACAAATAATGAGCCAATTGTATCATACAATGACAAAACGACAATAAATTAAAAAACTAAACCTAAAACAAATCGGTTATTATTTCTTTCATTAACCGAATTTGATGTATTAGCATAATCCGATTTCCATCTACCATTGGTAAAAGCAAATTCATATCCCACATTTAATCTAAATTTATAAGCTTTACTCTTGAAAAAATAGAGAGAGGCAGATGGTCCAGCATAAAACATCTGATTTCTAACAGTAATTAAACCATCATTTGTATTTGGGTTTAAATTATTAAAATCAATAGTATTATTATTGGTATATAAATCAACTTCAGAAGAAGAACCTGCTAAACTCAATCCTGAAGTAAAGGCAAAGTTAGTCTTATTTAGAACGTTGTAATGAAAACGAAAACGACCTGTAAAATTCATTATTCTATTTTTTGTTGTAGAATTTTCTGATTTATTTTCTCCAAATCCAAATTCAAAGTCTGAAGAATATTTTTTTCCAAAAATATTAAATCCAAAAACTAATTCTGCAGTATTTTTATCTAAAAGAACAACATTTGAAGCTTGTAAATTTTTATTAAGATTAATGTTGTTTTGAAAATGAGCATTTACCCCAAAATAAATAGTTGCATCTATGTCATTCTTGTTTTTCGCTTCATTTTTCTCTTGTGCCATTCCAAATTGAAAGGCAACAATTAAAAAGACCGTCAAATAATTTCTCATTCTTTTTATTTTTTTAGCATTACAAGAACAAAAGTAAACACTACACAATTATAATATTTGTAAATATTTGTTAAATAATTAGCCAACTAAATTAATTATTTTTCCAGGAACGATTATCACCTTGTTTGGTGTTCGACCTTGTAACTGTGCCTGTGTGCGTTCATCTGCCATCACGATTTCTTCAATTTGAGCAGCGCTTAAATCCAAAGGTAATTTAATCGTGAAACGCATTTTACCATTAAATGAAACTGGGTATTCTTTTTCAGATTCTACCAAATATTTTTCTTCAAATTTTGGAAAAGCAACCCTTGAAATAGAACCTTCATGACCTAAAGCACTCCATAATTCTTCCGCAATATGTGGCGCATAAGGCGAAACTAAAAGCGCTAATGGTTCTAAAATGGATCTGTGATGGCATTTTAATTGTTGCAATTCATTAACACAAATCATAAATTGTGATACCGAAGTATTAAAAGAGAAATTCTCAATGTCTTCGGTTACTTTTTTAATGGTTTTATGTAACGATTTGTACATCTCTGGTGTTGGCACCTCATCCGTGATGTTTAAACCGTTATCGTCAAAATACAAACGCCATAGTTTTTTCAAGAAACCATATACTCCAGTAATTCCGGACGTGTTCCATGGTTTTGCCTGCTCCAATGGCCCTAAAAACATTTCATACAAACGCAAGGTATCTGCACCGTATTCATTACAAATATCGTCTGGATTGACCACATTGTATTTTGATTTCGACATTTTTTCAACTTCACGACCTACAATGTATTTTCCATCTTCCAAAATGAATTCAGCTGCTGCATAATCAGTATACAAAGGATGTGCTTTGAATTTTTCAATATCCAACTCGTTGGTAATATCATTAATACAAGATAAGTCAACGTGTATAGGATGAACCGTTTCGTTTTGAATCAATCCCTTTGAAAATAATTTTTTCGAATCTTCACTTCTGTATACAAACGCACTCATTCCCAAAATCATTCCTTGATTGATTAATTTTTTAAATGGTTCTTCGGTTGGCGCATACCCTCTGTCTTTTAAGAATTTATTCCAAAAACGAGCATATAATAAATGTCCCGTAGCATGTTCGCTTCCGCCAATGTATAAATCCACATTTTCCCAATAGTTAAGCGCTTCTTCACTTGCAAAATCATCGTCATTTTTTGCATCCATATAACGCATCCAATACCAAGAAGAGCCTGCCCAACCCGGCATCGTATTCAATTCTAATGGGAAAACTTTTATATTATCTATCAACTCACAACTCACAACTTGAGCCTTTTCAAGATCCCAAGCCCAAACAGTTGCGTTTCCTAATGGCGGTTGTCCGTCTTCGGTGGGTAAGTACTTTTCTACTTCTGGTAATACAATTGGCAAGTGTTTTTTGTCAATCATTTGTGGTAAGCCATTCACATAATATACTGGAAAAGGCTCGCCCCAATAACGTTGGCGAGAGAAAACGGCATCGCGTAAACGGTAATTTACTTTGGCATTTCCTGCTCCTAGTTCTTCTAAAGCTTCGATGGCTTTTTTCGTTCCATTTTTGTAATCTAATCCGTTTAAGAAATCAGAATTTACCAATTCGAATCCGCCTTTTTCAACGTATGCGGCTTGTGAAATATCTTGGTTGAAAATATTTTTTATTTCTGGCATTCCGTGCGTTCCTTTGAAGAAATTCGCGAAAGCATAATCACGCTCATCGCCACAAGGAACGGCCATAACGGCACCTGTTCCATAACCCGCCAACACATAATCGCCAATCCAAATTGGAATAGGTTCTTTAGTGAAAGGATGTTCGGCATACGCGCCTGTAAATACACCTGAAATGGTTTTTACATCAGCCATTCTTTCACGTTCTGAACGTTTTGCAGTTGCTTCTACATAGGCTTCGACCGCTGCTTTTTGTTCTGGCGTGGTAAGTTGTGCCACCAATTCGTGTTCGGGTGCCAATGTCATAAAGGTCACTCCGAAAATCGTATCAGGTCTTGTTGTAAACACTTCAACTTGGAACATGAAATTTGAAATTTGAAACTTAACTGTAGCTCCAACACTTTTTCCAATCCAATTGCGTTGTGATTCTTTAATCGACTCACTCCAATCAATCGTATTTAAACCTTGTAACAAACGCTCTGCATAGGCTGAGATTCGCATCGACCATTGGGTCATTTTTTTACGAATTACAGGGTGTCCGCCACGTTCTGAAACACCATTTACAATTTCGTCATTGGCTAAAACAGTTCCCAATGCAGGGCACCAATTCACTTCCGTTTCGGCTAAATACGTTAATCTATAGTGTAATAAGATTTTTTGTTGTTGTTCGGATGAAAATGCGTTCCATTCTACTGCTGAAAAAGGTGCTATATTTTCATCGCAAACGGCATTAACTTGCATGTTTCCATTTTTCTCAAATTCTTGGATTAACGTGCAAATGCTTTCTGCTTTATCCGAATTTTTATTGTACCAAGATTCGAATAATTGTATGAAAATCCACTGTGTATGTTTGTAATAGTCTGAATTTGACGTACGAACTTCACGACTCCAATCGAACGAAAACCCAATCTTATCTAATTGTTCACGGTAACGAGCAATATTTTCACGCGTAGTTTTTTCAGGATGTTGCCCTGTTTGAATGGCATATTGTTCAGCAGGCAATCCAAAAGAATCGTATCCTTGCGGGTGCAACACATTAAAACCTTGATGTCTTTTATATCGTGCTACAATATCAGAAGCAATATACCCCAGCGGATGCCCCACGTGCAAACCTGCTCCCGAAGGATAAGGAAACATATCTAATACATAGTATTTAGGTAAAGGGTTTTGTGCATTAGGCTCTTGGGCTTTAAACGTTTGGTTTTTTGCCCAATAGTGTTGCCATTTGGCTTCGATTTCGTTATGGAAGTATTTCATTATTTTAGTTTTCAGTCTCAGTTTTCAGTCTCAGTTTTTAGCCTCAATTTGAACTACTGATGACTGCTACTGTGACTGAATACTATTTTTTTCAGTGCAAAAATACATTTTATAACACTAAAGTTAAAACTTTGTTGTTATATTCTGTATAAACAAAATTTCTTTAGTATTTTTACGGCATAATATTTTTATATCTATGGCATTATCATTTGAACAATATCAAAGAAGAAGGCTAATTTCTTCTTATTTTTCGGTAGTATTCAGTATCTTTTTAGTATTGTTTTTACTAGGAGCATTAGGACTTTTTGTGGTTAATTCTGAAAAAATATCAAACGACTTTAAAGAAAATATTCCTATGAATGTTTATTTTAAGGACGAAGCAAATGATACGGTATTAAATCAGTTTGATACCGAATTAAAAAATGCAAAGTTTGTAAAAAGCTATGATTTTATCACTAAAGATGAAGCTGCTAAAAACAATGTAGATATTGTAGGTAAAGACTTTAAAGAGTTTTTAGGGTTTAATCCGTTGCAAAATTCGTTTGATATTCACTTGAAAGGCAATTATGTTACTTCCGAAGAAATTAAAAAAATTGAAATGCAATTCAAAAGAAACACTTATATTTCTGATGTTATATATCCTAAAGAATTGGTAGATTTAGTAAATGAAAATGTTGAAAAAATAAGTTTTTGGATATTAATCATTAGTGGCGTTTTAACGGTTATAGCTATGTTGCTTATCAACGGTTCCATTCGATTATCAATTTATTCGCATCGTTTTACCATTAAAACTATGCAAATGGTAGGCGCAACAAAATCTTTCATTAGAAAACCATTTATCATACGAAACATATTACTAGGTTTGGCAGGTTCTGTTTTAGCTATTATTTCGTTATTAGTTGCTTGGTTATATGTAGACAGTTTGTTCCCAACACTTGGCATTGCCAAAGACGTGGTGTCTTTTGTCAGTATTGCTTTAGGCGTAATACTTGTTGGTGTGCTTATTACTTTTATCAGTACATTTTTTGCCACCACTCGATTTTTAAACTTAAGAACAGACGACTTGTATTAGTAAAGAGCTATTAACTAGTTACAAGGCAGTGAATATTAAAAAATATAACATGGAAAACAACAACAAATCTGAATTTCTTTTTGGGCAAGAAAATTATAAATTTTTATTAATTGGATTAGCCGTTATTGCTTTAGGTTTTATATTAATGAGCGGTGGTGCCAATGAAGACCCAAATGTGTTTAATGAGGATGTTTTTAGTTTTAGAAGAATTCGTTTAGCACCAACAGTTGTTTTACTAGGATTTGGAATTACTATTTATTCGATTTTAGTGAAAAGTAAAAAGTAATTAGACTTATTTGTCTTGTTAATAGCTCTTCACAATTCACTAAACACTAATTAAATGGATATATTTCAAGCTCTCGTTCTTGCCATTATTGAAGGTATTACAGAATATTTACCTGTTTCGTCAACGGGACATATGATTTTTGCGAGTTCCTATTTTGGAATAGAAAAGGAAGCTTTTACAAAATTATTTCAAGTGTCTATTCAATTTGGAGCCATTTTAGCTGTAGTTGTATTGTATTGGCGTAAATTTTTTGACTTTACTAAATTTCAATTCTTTTTAAAATTAGGATTTGCCGTCATACCTGCCTTAATTTTAGGAAAATTATTTGACGAAAAAATTGAAACTGTACTAGAACATCCAACTCCTATTGCAATAGTTTTAATTATAGGAGGCATTATTTTATTAGTTGTAGATCGTTTTTTTACAAATCCTACTATACATCAAGAAGAAGATATTACGTTCAAAAAGGCAATTACCATCGGTTTTTGGCAATGCCTAGCCATGATGCCGGGAACAAGCCGAAGCGCTGCAAGTATTATTGGCGGCATGCAACAAGGTTTAACTAGACAAGCCGCGGCTGAATTTTCATTTTTCTTAGCGGTTCCTACCATGTTAGCTGTAACATGCTATTCGACGTTTATTAAAACGTATGAAGACACTCAAATGAAAGGGTATGAACTCATTTTAAAATCATCAGAAAACACAAAAATGTTTATCATTGGTAATGTGGTAGCTTTTATTGTTGCGGTTTTAGCCATTAAATTTTTTATAGAAATTATAAAAAAATATGGGTTTAAACCCTGGGGATGGTACAGAATTATTGCAGGATTTCTTTTATTAGTTTATTTTAATTTTCTAAAATAATGAACACCGAATCTATTTTAGAAGGACAGATATTACTCATAGATAAGCCATTAACTTGGTCTTCGTTTCAAGCGGTCAATAAATTAAAATATGCCTTAAAACGCCAATTTGAATTGCCAAAAAAATTCAAAATTGGACATGCGGGCACTTTAGATCCTTTAGCGTCAGGTTTGTTAATCATTTGCACAGGAAAATTCACTAAAAAAATTACAGAAATTCAAGCACAAGAAAAAGAGTATACAGGAACAATTTTTGTTGGTGCCACAACACCTTCCTACGATTTAGAAACCGAAATTGACGCCAGATTCTCAACCGAACATATTACAGAAGCGTTAATTTTTGAAACCACAAAAGAATTTATTGGAGAAATTGATCAAAAACCTCCTGTTTTTTCTGCCATCAAGAAGGATGGAAAACGATTATATGAACATGCTCGTGCGGGAGAAGATGTTGAAATTAAAGCAAGAAAAACGACCATTTACGAATTTGAAATTACACGCATAGCTTTACCTGAGATTGATTTTAGAGTAACATGTAGTAAAGGAACCTATATTCGATCTTTGGCTTTTGACTTTGGAAAGGCATTAGGCTCTGGAGGTCATTTAACGGCTTTGCGCCGAACGAAAATTGGAAATTATAACGTTTCAAATGCAGTTTGTCCAATAGAATTTGTTAATCAATTGCAACATGAAGTATAGATTTCTATTTTTCATACTTGTATCACAACTTATTTTTTGTCAAGAAGTTAAACGACTTAAAACAGGTGATTTACTATTTCAATCGATGAATTGTGGCCCGTTATGTGAAGCTATAAATGAAGTGACGGAAGGCTACCAAGGTCATGACTTTAGCCACATGGGTTTGATTTATATAAAAAACGATAGTGTTTTTGTATTAGAAGCTTCGGGGAAAGCAGTAAAAATGACCCCTTTAGATGTGTTTTCAAACTATACCGATTCGCCCATGTTTGTAGGTAGAGTAAAAAAAAAATACAGAAAATATATTCCGAATGCCATTGCTTTTACTCTTTCACAAATAGGCATGCCGTATGATGATGCTTATTTATATAATAACGGAAGCTATTATTGTTCGGAGTTGATTTTCGATGCTTTTTTGAACGCTTATGGCGCTTCTTTTTTTGAATTACAACCTATGACTTTTAAATCTCCTGAAACCAATTCATTTTTTCCTGTTTGGGTTGAGTATTATGCCCAATTAAAAATGGAAATTCCCGAAGGAAAACTAGGCTGTAACCCTGGAGGTATTTCTACTTCTGATAAGTTGACTATTATTGGAACAATTAAATAAAATTATACGTGTATTTGCTCGTAGATTTTTAAAATCTCATTTTGAATAGCAATTCCTTTGTCTTGTAAGTACCATTTTTGCAATTCTATTTTAGCCGTTTCATCCACTATGCCATGTGTTGCTTTATAATCTACTATTAAGTTTTTGGCTGGTTCAGGTCTTGGGCCCCAATCTGCTATGATCGCTAAAGTTTCTGCATCAATTATAACTAATTTAGGAATCGCTCTAGCTCCATTCGTTAAAAAATGTTGCATTACCGCATCATTATCATCTCTCAAAATAATTTTCATATCAATTAAAGAAGTTCCTTCCGCTATTTTATGCAAAACAGGAATACAGTTTGCTGCATCACCACACCATCCTTCTGACAGGAGTAACCAAATGTGTTTTTTAGCTAGTTTTGAAAATGTTGCAACTACTTCAGGGAGTACTTGAATCGTTTTGTCTAATCGATGCATTCTTGCCTGATTCAATTCAGAATAATGCACTAAATCTTCATTTTGTTCATGACCCGTGGCCTTTCCTTCTGTTAATAATTGCGCAATATGTGCTCTATATTCTGGATAAGTAAAGCTATTTAATAAACTTGCTTCTATTAATTTTTTCATTGTCTAGTTCTATTAATTCATTAAACTTCGAATCAAAAATACACTTTATTAAAATAAAATTATGTAGTAATTGTTACCAAATTTTTTATACCGTTTTAGTAGTACAAGTCGTTGGTCAAAAATAACTTAAAAAAATTGTGTTTGATTTAAAAATTAGATAATTTGTGATAAATAGTACACAACCATACAATTTTGAATCTGGCTTAAGAGGTATATACTTTACCATTAAAGTTTATTTTTTACATTTTTATAATTTTCTTGGATAAATAGTATATTTGCAACAGAAATTGCATTTAGTAACAACCTCTATTATGAAATACAAAAGAATTCTTCTCAAATTAAGCGGTGAAGCTTTAATGGGTGATCAACAATATGGTATTGATCCAAAAATGTTAGCTTCTTATGCTGCAGAAATTAAAGAAATACACAATAAAGGTGTTGAAATTGCCATTGTTATTGGTGGTGGAAATATTTTTAGAGGATTAGCGGGTGCTAGTAGTGGAATGGATCGTGTGCAAGGTGACTACATGGGAATGTTAGCCACTGTGATTAATGGAATGGCATTACAAGGTGCATTAGAAGACGCTGGGATGCAAACTCGTCTTCAAACCGCCCTTAAAATTGAATCTATTGCCGAGCCTTATATTAAAAGAAGAGCAACACGTCATTTAGAAAAAGGAAGAATTGTAATATTTGGTGCAGGTACAGGAAACCCTTATTTTACCACCGATACAGCTGCTGTTTTAAGAGGAATTGAAGTGCATGCCGATGTGATTTTAAAAGGAACTCGTGTAGATGGTGTTTATACAGCAGACCCAGAAAAAGACAGTAATGCTGTTAAATTTGATTACATTTCTTTTGAAGATGTGCTTGCTAAAGGTCTTAATGTAATGGATACTACAGCTTTTACATTGAGTCAAGAAAACAAACTTCCAATCATTGTTTTTGACATGAACAAACCTGGAAATTTATTAAAAGTGTGTGAAGGCGCAACCATTGGAACAACAGTAACTATTTAAATAAAAATACGACTTAAAAACATAACAAGATGACTGAAGAAATTAACTTTATCATTGATAGCGCAAAAGAATCGATGAATGGATCTATTGCGCATTTAGAAAAAGAATTTTTAAACATTAGAGCAGGAAAAGCATCTCCTCAAATGTTAGGTGGTGTTTTTGTTGATTATTATGGCTCGCAAACACCTTTGTCACAAGTAGCAAATATTAATGCTGCCGATGCTCGAACATTAGCTATAACGCCTTGGGAAAAAACCATGTTACAGCCTATTGAAAAAGCTATTATGATGGCTAATTTAGGGCTTAACCCAATGAACAATGGTGACAATATTATTATTAACATTCCAGCATTGACTGAAGAGCGCAGACGTGAATTAGTTAAACAAGCTAAAGCTGAAGCTGAAGATGCAAAAATAGGAATTAGAAATGCCCGAAAAGACGCTAATAACGACATCAAGAAAGAAGAAAAAGAAGGAACTTCTGAAGACGTTTGTAAAAAAGCAGAAGAAGACATTCAAAAATTAACAGATAGTTATATTAAAAAAATTGATGATTTATTAGTTGGAAAAGAAGCTGAAATCATGAAAGTTTAGGTATAATTCACAAAATAACAAGGCTGGTTTTTACTAGCCTTTTTTAATATAAATCGATTGAAAAAAATAAATTCTTCAACACTTACACTTTCACAAATCCAAAGTAAAATGGAGTACTATTGTAGCTACCAAGAAAGGTGCTATAAAGAAGTGGAAGAAAAATTTTATGAGTATAAACTCACCTCAACAGAAAAAGAACAAATTTTAGTATATCTTATTGAAAACAACTTTATTAATGAAGAGCGTTTTGCTAAAAGTTTTGTTAGAGGTAAACATAATTATAAAAATTGGGGTAAAAACAGAATTATTCAAGAATTAAAATTTAGAAATATTTCATCAAAATTAATCGAAATAGCGCTTCAAGAAATTAATTCAGAAGAGTATACTATATGTTTTAATGCCCTTGCTGAAAAACATTGGTTAACTCTAAAAGAGCGCAAAGGGCAAAAGAAAAATAAAAAATTTGTAGATTATTTACTTAGAAAAGGTTTTGAATCTCATTTAATTTATGACAAACTAAAAGAGTTTGATAACTAAAAAAGCCTGAAAATATTTTCAGGCTTTTTTAATAATATGGAATAAAATTATAGTTGATACCTTAACAATAACTCATGAGTGCCATTTGCTCTACCTATTAAGTCTTTGCTTGTAATGTATTCATAAGCATATCCTAATTTAAAGTTTTTATTTACTTTAAACAACGTCATTCCGGCAATAGCATTATCTGTTCTGTACGTTAAAGCAAAATCAGCTAATTCGCTTACGTTTACTGCTGCTGTAAAATCTGTTGACAAAGGAGCTCCATTTACATATCTAAACATAAAAGATGGAGAAAACGTAACCTCTTCATTGATTTGATAGGTATATCCTCCGCTTAAGTAAATATGGGTTCTGTCTGTTGTGACTGTGCCATAACCTTCCACATTTTTAGCCCGTTCTGAGCTTAACATTTTTGGCGTTGATAACGATACAAAATAATCTTTGTTTTTTAAATAGAATCCTACTCCAAAATTTGGATGCATTCTTGAAATATTTCCTAAACTTGGATCCGAAGCTATATTGTAAGTCTGCAATCCTGAAGTGTTTACCTCATAGTTGTTGGCTCCAGCTTTTACACCCATAAATAAATCTAAATCGTCATTTAATTTTACTTTATACGAAAAATCAATTGACATATAGGTTTGCGTTTCTATAAACACCTTGTCACGAATTACCGAAACGCCAAAACTTAAATTGTTTTCTAATGGTGTCATAAAGGAAACAGCCTGTGTTTCAGGTGCGTCCTTAATACCTGTCCATTGTTTTCTTACTGTTGAAGTAAAAATAGTTTCTTCTTCTACACCTACAACCGCAGGATTTACCAAGTTTAAGTGTGTTTTATAGAACGCTAAGATACTTTCTTGCTGCGCCCAAAGATTACTAGTCAATAAAACTAGTAATCCCGAACTCATAACTATTATTTTTTTCATCTTTGTTAGATTTATTTTTTATTTTCTAGAAATATATAACCAACCTTCTTTATCAACAGTTCCATCACCATCCAAATCAATTTGATAGTAATAGGAACCTCCTTCTGGAAGTGTCTCAGTATTTGTCCCAAATTCACCACCCCAATTGTTTTGATATTTTCTAGCTTTATATACTTCTTTACCCCATCTGTTAAATACTCTTACAATATTATTTGGATGATTTTCAATATTATAAATCACCCATACATCATTAACACCATCACCATTAGGTGAAATTGCATCAGAAACATTAATCTCTATAGTATCACATACATCTCCATGTCCGTCATTATCTCTATCATCTTGATATGGGTTGTAAAGCAATGGACAATTATCAAAACCATCGTTTACTCCATCGTTATCATCATCCGGATCACAAATATCACCCAATAAATCATTATCCGTATTTAATTGATTTTGATTTGCAATAAACTGACAGTTATCATTCACATCTAAAATACCATCATTATCATCATCAGGATCACAATTATCTGGAATGGCATCTAAATCATTATTGCCCGTTACAGAATTATCTAAAATAATTGTTACGATTGCAGTACCTGTACTTACATTCCCACTAGTATCAGTTACTGTTAAAGTCACTGTGTTTGCACCAATATTTGCGCACGTAAAGGCACTTGGTGAAACAATCATATTGGCTATACTACAATTGTCAGATGATCCATTATTAACCTGCATTGCCGTAATAGTTGCTGTACCTTGAGCATTTAATGTTACAGAAATATTTTGTGTAATAACTAATGGATTGGTAGTATCTTGCATAGTAATAGCACCAGATACATTTGAGGTAATTGTTCCACATGTACCACTAACTACTACATAATAGTACCTTGGCCCAATAAAATTAGTACTTGGAATATATGTTGGAGAAACTGCACCTGGAATAACAATACCTCCAGAATTTGAATTAGTAATATTTACATACCACTGATAAGTGATTTGACTTCCTGAAGCAATAACACTTAAAGAAGGAGTTGGTGAACCTGGACATACATTAATAATTTGTGTGTTTGGATGTGTGCTTATTGATGTATTTACTAAAGTTGGACAATTATCATTAGCATTTAATATCCCATCGCCATCAATATCTGGATCATTCGCATCATTAATTCCATCACCATCTGTATCTGGACCATTGTTTACAACGCCGTCACCATCTGGATCTGCATCCGAACCATTAGGAATACCGTCGCCATCAATATCTGGATCATTCGCATCATTAATTCCATCACCATCTGTATCAGGACCATTGTTTACAACACCGTCGCCATCAGGATCCGCATCCGAACCATTAGGAATGCCGTCACCATCAATATCTGGGTCATTGGCATCGTTAATTCCATCGCCATCTGTATCAGGGCCATTGTTTATTACTCCGTCTCCATCTGGGTCAGCATCTGAACCATTAGGAATACCGTCTCCATCAATATCTGGGTCATTCGCATCATTAATTCCATCGCCATCTGTATCAGGGCCATTGTTTATTACTCCGTCGCCATCTGGGTCAGCGTCTGAACCATTGGGAATACCATCACCATCAATGTCTGGATCTGTTGAGTTTCCAATACCGTCGCCATCGGTGTCAAAATCAATAAATAGTAAAAACGTTTTTACATCCGAACCAGCAGCATTTGTTGCTGTAACAGTAAATGTAGTTTGAATTAATGTCACCGTTGGCGATCCAGATATTAAGCCTGTTGAGGTATTTAATATCAAACCACTTGGTAAAGTAGGGGATATAGTATAGGTTACCATTCCTCCCCCAGTATTAATCGTTTGTATTGAAAGAGCTCCGTTTATTACCCCGTTGTATAAAGCATTAGCAAAACTAATACTCGGTGGTGCTAACGTTTGAATGTTTGTATTTGTAACCGAGGCTGTTGGATTACTAAACGCATCTTGATAAGCTAACGTTACATTATAAGTCGTAAAACCTAAAGCTGTTCCTGAGACTACATTTGAAATACTCGTAGGATTGGTTCCAACGGTATAACTAAAACTAGCTGAAGTTGCATTATTCATTGTCCAAACAATTGGTGATCCACCTCCCGTAGGAGTAAATAGTAATGTAACTGAACCAGCTAATGGAGTTTCTGGTAAAGTATAATTAAAATTAAGTGTTGTTGCGCCCGTTGTATTTGAAACTGGAGAGGTTAATACTGGAGGTAGTGTTGTACCAATACCAACTGTTATTGTTTCCGAATCCGTACATCCATTACTGTTAGTATATGTAATTATTGTAGTACCCACTGATAATCCGGTTATTACGCCATTAGGATTTATAGTTGCAACATTTGTATTTGAAGAAACCCATGCATTACTAGAAGCGGCAGATGTTGTAGCAGTCATAGTAATTGTATTTCCTACCCCAACCGTTGTTACTCCAGAAATTACAGGAATAGGGTTAACAACTACATTAAAACTTGCCGTATTGACAGGCGAACAAAAACCACTTGTTACTACAGCTCTATATGAAGTATTTTGTGTTAATATAGGTGAAGTAAATGTTGCGTTTGTTGCTCCTACAATATCGGTCCACGTTGAACCGATCAATTCTTGCCATTGAATAGCACCTGTATTTCCAGCTAAAGTCAATGTTGTTGTTG
>JACCDH010070192.1_pt1 | contig 72173 bp, 66 predicted proteins | sample 7442481 | NCBI WGS metagenome assembly JACCDH01 (sample SAMN15323433, study PRJNA562643) | freshwater metagenome | isolation source: river surface water | place: USA:Blue River Watershed | collected 2017-08-15 | reverse complement strand
TACTATAGTGTTTTTATTAAAATAAAGATTACCTTTGCACTTTCAAAAATAAAATAAATGACTTCTATTAGAAACATCGCAATTATTGCACACGTTGACCACGGTAAGACTACTTTGGTTGATAAAATTATGTACCACTGTCAATTGTTTCGTGAAAACGAAAATACAGGAGACTTAATCCTTGATAATAATGATTTAGAACGTGAGAGAGGTATTACCATTACTTCAAAAAACGTTTCGGTAACGTATAAAGGAACAAAAATCAATATTATTGATACACCAGGTCACGCCGATTTTGGTGGAGAGGTGGAACGCGTACTTAATATGGCTGACGGTGTATGTCTTTTAGTAGATGCATTTGAAGGTCCAATGCCTCAAACGCGATTTGTTTTGCAAAAAGCAATTGACTTAGGTTTAAAACCTTGCGTGGTAATCAATAAAGTAGACAAAGAAAATTGTACACCTGAAGAAGTACACGAAAAAGTATTTGATCTGATGTTTGAATTAGGTGCAACAGAAGAGCAGTTGGATTTCCCAACAGTTTATGGATCTGCTAAAAACAATTGGATGTCGGATGATTTTAGAAATCAAACCGATAATATTGAGCCTTTATTAGATATGGTATTGGCCCATGTTCCTGCTCCAAAAGTATCAGAAGGAACGCCTCAAATGCTAATTACTTCTTTGGATTTCTCTTCATTTACGGGTCGTATCGCGATCGGTCGTTTGGAAAGAGGTGTCTTAAAAGAAGGGATGCCAATTTCTTTAGTAAAAAGAGATGGTACGGTTATAAAATCTAGAATTAAAGAGTTACATACTTTTGAAGGTCTTGGACGTAAAAAAGTAGATCAAGTAATAGCTGGAGATATCTGTGCTATTATTGGAATCGAAGGATTTGAAATTGGTGATACTGTTGCCGATTTTGAAAATCCAGAGGCGTTACAAACTATTGCTATTGATGAACCTACTATGAGTATGTTGTTCACGATTAACGATTCGCCTTTCTTTGGTAAGGAAGGAAAATTTGTAACCTCACGCCACATTAGAGATCGTTTAACCAAAGAATTAGAGAAAAACTTAGCGATGAAGCTAGGTGAAACGGATTCTGCTGATAAATTCATGGTTTTTGGTCGTGGTGTACTTCACTTATCGGTTCTTATTGAAACCATGAGAAGAGAAGGATATGAATTGCAAATTGGTCAACCACAGGTAATCATCAAAGAAATTGATGGTCAAAAATGTGAGCCAATTGAAGAATTAACAATTGATTTACCCGAAAACCTTTCTGGTAGAGCGGTTGAATTCGTAACGATCCGTAAAGGTGAAATGTTATCTATGGAAGCTAAAGGCGAACGCATGATCATCAAATTCAATATTCCATCACGTGGAATTATTGGTTTGAGAAATCAATTATTAACCGCTACGGCTGGTGAAGCAATTATGTCGCACCGTTATATTGGTTACGAGCCATTCAAAGGTGCCATTCCTGGACGTAATAATGGTTCTTTAATTTCTATGGAGAACGGAAAAGCCATTCCTTATTCTATTGATAAATTACAAGATCGTGGTAAATTCTTCGTGGAGCCTAATGCTGAGATCTATGAAGGTCAGGTAATTGGTGAAAATTCTCGTGGAGACGATATGTGTATCAACGTAACTAAGGCTAAAAAGCAATCCAACGTACGTTCGTCTGGAAATGATGAAAAAGCAAGAATTATTCCACCGATTATTTTCTCATTGGAAGAAGCTTTAGAGTACATTCAAAAAGATGAATATGTTGAGGTTACTCCGAAATCGATTCGTTTACGAAAAATTTATTTGACAGAAAACGATAGAAAACGTTTTAAAATATAATGAAATGAATCCCGATGAAAATCGGGATTTTTTAGCACAAATACTTATGGAAATTAAATTAAAATACGGAATTGACAATTTGCTTTTCGGAATGAAAGAGCAAGATGTTACTAAAATTTTAGGAAAACCTGATACACAATATAAAGACGAAGAGGAAAACGTTGTTTTTATGTATAACACCAGAAAGCTTCGTTTAATTTTTTACAAAGAGGAAGCCTATAAATTAGGTTATATGACAACAACAAATCCAGTTGTGAAGTTGTTTAACACGACTATAATTGGAAAGAATTGGAGTGATGTTTTTCCTGTTTTAGAAAAGAATAAAGTAAAATCTTTTGAAACGGATACAGTCGAAGGGATGATGAGTTATTTTAACGAAGAAAACTGGGTGTTTGTTCACGTTGATTATAATGAAATTGTGAAGATTGAAGTTGGTGCCGTTTTTAGTGATAAAGACGAGTTTGATTGGAAATTTTAATCGTAAAAGTTTAATAAAAAAGCCGCTAAGTAATTAGCGGCTTTTTATTTATTTATTGATCATGATCAACTCGATTTCAAAAATTAAGTCGGCATTGGGTGGAATTACACCTCCAGCACCCCTTTCGCCATAAGCTAATTGAGAGGGAATATAAAATTTGTATTTTGAACCTTCAGGCATTAATTGTACACCTTCTGTCCATCCTTTGATTACTTGATTCAAACCAAAATCAATGGTTTCACCTCTTTGTACGCTGCTATCAAATACTTTTCCGTCTAAAAACATACCGGTATAATGTACTTTTACATTACTGGTAGCCAATGGCTTAGCACCCGTACCTTGTTGCAACACGATATATTTTAAACCACTAGCAGTAGTTGATCCCTTTTCAAATTCTTTCCATGCTTTTTCTTTGGCAACTTTCTGTTTTTCTGCTTCAATTTCCGCAAGTTTTCTTTGTTTTTCTGCCGCAATTTCTGCCAATTGTTTCTTTATGGTTGCGTTTTTTTCATTTTGAATCTTATCGTAAGCTTCTTTGTTGGCAAAATAATCAGTAAACACTTTTTCCGCTTTGAATTTTTTTGCTTCTTTTCCGTTTCTAGTTATTTTAACCGACTGGATTACATCATTTTTTGCAATGGTATTGACAATATCTAGCCCCGAAATTACATGACCAAAAACGGTATGATTTCCATCGAGCCAAGGAGTAGCTTTGTGCGTGATAAAAAATTGGCTTCCATTAGTTCCAGGACCAGCATTAGCCATCGATAATATTCCGGCGCTATCATGTGCTAATTCAGTTATTTCGTCTACAAATTTATAACCCGGATCGCCGGTACCATCGCCTTTTGGACAGCCTCCTTGAATCATAAAATCCGAAATTACACGGTGGAATACTAAACCATCGTAGTAGGGTTTTCCTTTTAGTGTTTCGGTAACCTTTGCATTGTCACCTTCCGCTAAGGCAATAAAGTTAGCCACAGTTACAGGCGTTTTTTGGTACTCCAACTGCACCACGATTTTACCTTTAGAGGTGTTGAATTCAGCAAAAATACCCTCCATTTTCTTGTCTTGAGCAAACCCAAGTGTAGAACATCCAATAAGGGCTAAAGTAAGTAATACTATTTTTTTCATGTTAATTATTTAATTATTTAGTTGATTTTTCTAACAGTTCGATCTCAAAAACAATGTTTGCATTGGGTGGAATTAAATCGCCAGCTCCTTGTTCGCCATAACCCAATTCTGATGGAATATAGAAAATAGCTTTATCGCCCAAGTGCATCAGCTCTACACCTTCATTGAATCCTGGAATAAAACGAAGGTTCCCAATTACAGATTCAATAGGCGTGTAGCCATTTTGGGAAGCGCGTGTTGGTTCAAAAGTACCAAATGTTTTGGCCACCTCTTCATAACTGGTATCAAACAATTGTCCGTTTTCTAAAAAACCAGCATAATGGATGTATACTGTTGTGCCAATTGCAGGTTTTTTTCCGTTACCTTTTGAAACAATTTTATACCGCAGTCCTGAAGCTGTTACAATTCCATTTTTATGGACTTCTGAGAAAGTTTTGGCTTTATTCTCACGAATGATTTTAGTTTTTTCTTCCCATTCTTTTTGGGTTTTTGCTTGCACGGCGTAATATTTTTTGAAAATTTTTACCCCATCAAATTTTTTGGCAGCATTTCCTATGCGAATAATACTAATGTGTTCGATTACATCTTCATTTTCGATGGTTTCTAATACTTCAATACCTTCGATAACTTCACCAAAAACACTGTGAATGTTGTCGAGCCATGGTGTTGCTTTAAAGGTGATAAAAAATTGGCTGCCGTTAGTAGAGGGTCCACCATTGGCCATGGCTAACATTCCCGCTTTGGAATGCTTTAAATCGGGGTGGAATTCATCTTTAAATTTATAACCAGGTCCACCAGAACCATCGGCATTTGGATCACCGCATTGCGCCATAAAATCTGGAATCACTCGGTGAAAAGTTAATCCGTCATAAAATGCTTTTCCTTTAAAATCGTCACTTACAAATGGATTTTTTCCTTCCGCTAAGGAAACAAAATTGGCAACCGTTATGGGTGCTTTTTCATACGCTAGTTTAGCGATCATTGTGCCTTTTGAAGTTTCAATTTCAGCATAAAGCCCTTCCTTTAAGTGATCATAGGACTTTGTGCAAGACGAAAAAAACAGCATGAAACTTAACAGTAAAAAAGAAATGGATTTCATAGTCTTCTATTAATTTTGAGCTTGTGGATCGGGTTGAATATCTTTCAGGGTAACTGTACAAATGATCGGTTGGTTGATGCCTATTTTTTTGTCATCTCCATGATAGCCATAGGCCATATGAGAAGGAAATAAAAAAGAAACGATTTCTCCTTTTTTCATTAACTTAATTCCATCGCGCAATCCCGAAATCATGTCTTGTTTGTCCACATAATATACTTGTGGTTTTGTTTCAAATTTAGTATAGATGATGGTATTTTCAATATCTTTTATTTCATAATCAAAATAGGCAATATCGCCTCTTTTTGGAAAGGCTGTTGCTTCGTCTACTTTGGTTTCGTATTTGTACCAATAGCCTTTATTAGAAGCTCTGTATTCTTTTAACGTATCGTTTTTAATGATGGAATCAATAATTTTTTCTTCGTTGGCGACTAATTTTTTATTGCGTTCTATGGATTTCTTAATGAACGTTCCCGAAGCATGCGAAATCGGTCTGCGTGCTTCTTCTTGGCGTTGCGAGCAGCTGCAAACAAAAATCAAAAATGTGCAAGCGAATACTAGTGGTTGTAATTTCATTTTTATTTTTTTTCTGTGGCTAAAATACGAATAAATTGTTGAACGGTTTCGGCTAAACTTGCATTCGATTTTCCACCGGCTGCATTAATGTGGCCCCCACCATTGAAATGTTTTCTGGCAAATTGATTGACGTCAAAGTCGCCTTGTGATCGGAACGAAATTTTAATAATTCCTTCTTCTTTGTTTTCAATAAAAATGGCTGTAAAATCGATTCCATTGATACTTAAGCCATAATTTACGATGCCTTCAGTATCTCCTTTTTGATGACCAAAAGTGTCTAATTCTTCCTGACTTAAGGTGATATATGACGTTTTATATTCGTTTAAAATTTTTAAATTTTGCAAGGCTTTTCCGAGTAGTAATAATCGGTTGTAACTTGAATTATCAAATAGTAAATTATGAATTTGACTATTGTTTATGCCTCGATCAATTAAATCGGCCACACATTGATGGGTAGCACTGCTTGTTTTTGGGAAACGAAAACTTCCCGAATCGGTTACAATTCCAGTATATAAACATGTGGCAACCGTTTTATTCAATAAATTTTCATCGCCTAATGCATAAATAAAGTCATATACCATTTGACAAGTTGATCCATAAGCGGTATCTGAAAATGTATAGTTGGCATAGGTATCCGGAAATTGATGGTGATCGATCATGATCGTAGTTGTAGGTAAGGTACTTAGTACTTTTTCCATCACTTCACCTGTGCGATGTAAGGCATTGAAATCTAGGGTAAAAATAAGATCACAGGATTCCAATAGGGAAGTACATTTTACTGTATTTTTTTCAAATACCAATACGTTTTCGCTTCCGGGTAACCAGGCTAAAAAATCTGGAAATTCGTTGGGTGCGATGACCACTACATCGTGTTGTTTTTGGAGTAAGGTATGATAGAGCCCTAAGGTTGAACCCATGGCATCTCCATCTGGATTTCTGTGGGGTATTATTGCTATTTTTTTTGGCGAAGCTAATAGTGACTTTATGGCTTCAATTTCGTTTGCGTGCATCATACTGCGAATATATTATTTTGTAGGCGATTGTGCAATAATTGGACCTAACGTTTTAGTGAAAAATGCCCTTTAATGATTTGGCCGTCGCCCAATTGAATTTGAAACCAATAATCGGAACTGGGTAAAGGACTGCCATTAAAGCTTCCATCCCAAACTTGATTTTGAGGATTAATTTGGTAAATAAGTTTTCCATATCGATCAAAAATCGCAACGGATCCATTTTCAGTTATGCGTTGGTTTAGATTTTTGATGTACCAAAAATCGTTTATTCCATCGCCGTTAGGAGTAAAATACTTGGGATAGTCCAACAGAAAAAAACGCGCCGTTTTGATACCACACCCTTTGGTGTCTTTTACATAAAGGGTATATTCTCCTTCATCCAGTTGTGTAAATGTGGGTGAAGTTTGATAGTTTGAACCGTCTAATGAGAATGTATACGTGCCGGCACCACTATATGCTACTGTTATGGAATTGTTGTCTGAAAAATCAGTAATTATAATATTTTCTATAGTTGCTCTTCCAGATGCTGTAACCGTAAATGTTTTTGTTTTGGTGCAATTTGAAGCGTTGGTGAGGGTTACAGTATAATTTCCGGGATTTGCTACAGTAATGCTTTGCGTGTTTTGAACCGGATTTGTATTCCAGGTATAGCTTGAAAAACCTGCACCGGCATCTAAAAGAGCAGGATTATTTTCACACAAACCTACTTCTTCGTCTGTAACGATGGTAGGGAAAGTCGCTACAATTAATTCGACCGGAAAATCGTTGTAGCAACCGGGTAAATTCATTACGCGAGCATAAATGATCTGATTGTAAGGTGAAATATTCGTATAATTTGTTGGTAAAGCTACCGTGCTTGTTGGGTTTGCAAAAAACGAAATAACATAATTAGCGGGTAAATTGGTAAACAAATCGGGTATAATTGCACTCAAATTAATAGAAGTCCTTCCGTCTTGATTGGCATCGGTATCGCAAATTGTAAATGTGGTTTCATTTACGAGTAAGTCGGTTGCATATTCAATGCGGATGTTTCCAGTTGTTTGGCAATTGGAGCCATAATTGATCTCAACACTATAATCCCCTGGGGTCGTTACTTCATAAGTAGCTAGGGTTGCACCTGTTAAAATAGCATTGTTTTGATACCATTGATAACCGATGGCACTTGGTTGGGTGGCATTCAAAGTAATAGATTCTGATGGGCAAAGTGCCGTTCCGTTTGCTAATAATCGATCGGTACCTAAATCAATTTCAAAATTAAAACTACCACCACCTAAGAAAATAGCCGAATCGTATCGGTAATTGCCTTCGTCAGCAATAGCTAATTTGATGTGATAGGTTGTGCCGGGCGTAACAGTTGCTTGCGCTGTCATTACTTTGGTTTGCCCGTTGAAATTGGTAGGATGTTCGGTAGTATTGAAGGCATCAAAATAGGTGGCATTCGCCGCAGGGCAGAGCGTACCCGTTCCTCTAACAGTGTTTACTTTCACTGGTATGGAAGTGTTGGGGATAACCGCTAAATTTTCATATGTTGTTGCAGTGGCTTCTTTTAATAGAAAAACAAAGCCATCCGTAAAATTGCACTGGTTGGCCGACGGATTCAATAGGTACTGTTCGGAAGAAAAAATATAGTCGAAGCTAATGTGGTCTCCCAATGGAATAAAATCAAATTCTAAAACGGTGGCATTGAAAGAATTGCTCAGGCCTAATGCTTGATTTAAGTCGGAATCACCATTCCAACCCATGTTTCCTCCGTCATCAGATAATGTGGCATTGGGTCCGATGGTATTTGCTGTTTTACCAGTGGTTAGTACAATTCCGTTTGCAAAAGGGAAAGCAGAACCCGCAGAATCAAAATAACCATAACTTTTTTCGCCTGTTGTAAAGTTTCCACCCGACACTGAGACATTGAATACGTTTGCGCAGGGACTGTTGATTAATTTATCTTGAACAAGTTGTTGCGCCGTGTAACTTTCATCTACGGAAATGTATTGTGCATTTCCCCATTGAAAGGCCAAGATAAAAATAATAAGCCATGTATTTTTTACTATCCCCATAGTACCTACAAAGATACTATAAATCCCTCTTTTTTAGAATAAAATAAGACGCAATAATAAAAATACCCGTCCAAACCACTACGATGCTTATTTCTGAAAAATGGATGCTGTAATCTTTGACGATTTTACTACCGCCCATCGCTTTTTCTAATGATTTTACGGCATTGAATCGTGAAAAAGGTTCTCGACTTAAATTCCACATCGATTCCATGGGAAAATATTTTATCATGGCGTCGGCAAAGTTTTTGGATTTATCATTACCGCCTAATATGACAAACTTTACCATCCAAAAAATAATTTGTTCGGCTACAAACCAAAGTGCTAAAAAGCCCAGCGCAAAAGCACTTCGTTTTACTACTATACCTAAAAACAAACAGAAGGAAAAAAACGCAAACAGTTTAATGAAAAAAGCCAAGAGGTATTCTAAATCTGAGAAAACGATGCTTAATTCATTATAGGATGAAAAGGAATAGCCTAAAATTAAGGAAAGTACAAATACAAAAAAGGTCGAAGCCAATGCAAAAGTACCGACCACGAGAAATTTAGAAACAATGAATTCTTTTTTATTCAATCCATCGATTAAATTTTGTTTTAAGGTTCCATAGGTATATTCATTGGCCATCATCGATACAATGACTACAGCTAAAAAGATTTTAAACAAGGCAGCAATAAAGGTGTTAAAATGCCATATGTAGGGAAAATTGAAGATCCCTTGGTCGGCGATTCGGATTTCGTTTCCAAAAATGGTGAATTTTATGGAGCTAATTAACGCAATCGAACTGAGCAAGATAAAGTAGGCGAGTACTAAAATGCGACTGGCTTTATTTTTCCAAATTTTTTGAAATTCTATGGAGAGTAATCTTTTCATCTTTGCATTAGTTTTTGGTTAATTCTAAAAATTGTTCTTCTAAACTATTTTTTCTTTTTACAAGATGTTCTAAAACAATATTGTGTTGGAATAAATAGGTGTTTAGTTCCTCCGCTGCTATATCTTGCTTTAGGAACACCAATAATTTTCCTTCTGATTCTTTTGTTCTTTCAACAGAATTATGGCCTTCAAGGGCTTTTTGTAATTGTGTCAGGTCTTTCGCTTTCAGTTCGAAGAAGCTATTGGTTTCAATCATGTTGTGAACCGAACCTTGATACAACATGACGCCTTTTTGTAACACGACGACATGACTGCATACCTTTTCAACTTCGTCTAATAAATGGGAGGCCAATAATATGGTGGTGCCTTGAGCGGCAATGATTCGGATGATGTCTCTAATTTGTCGAATTCCTTGTGGATCGAGTCCGTTGGTAGGTTCGTCTAAGATTAATATTTCGGGATCATTCAATAGGGCCGAAGCAATGGCTAATCGTTGTTTCATTCCTAAAGAAAAGGTTTTGAATTTATCGTTTTTTCGGTCTAAAAGCCCAACCAATTCAAGTTTTTCATCCACTTTTGTATAGGGCGTTCCTTTTATTTTGCATACCAATTCCAAATTTTCTTTGGCCGACATGTACGGATAGAAATTGGGGCGTTCAATGATAGCGCCCACTTTTTTTAAGGCTTCGTGGGTATCTACTTTTCCTTCAAACCATTCAAATTCGCCAGACGTCTTGTTTACAACGTTCAATACAATACCTAGGGTAGTCGATTTTCCAGAGCCGTTGGGTCCCAGAATGCCATACACATTTCCTTTTTTTATTTCAAACGATACATTTTTAACGGCATGTAATTTTCGATTGAAAATTTTATTGAGGTGGGTAATTTTTAAAATGGTTTCCAAAATCTTTTGTTTTTGTTTTTCATAAGACGAAGATATCTAGAAAATGTTACCCTTATTTGTTCAGATAAAAAAAATCCCCAATAGCGACAGTACTATTAGGGATTATTTTATTCTTGTATGAAATATTAATACGAGGTAAAATGATTGATTTTTACATTTTTGGCTTTCAAATCATGCATCAAATTGTACAAACCAAAGAAGGTTCTGTTGATGTAGATGAAATGTTTGGAACCACGGTTTCCATTCATGTTGCGCAATTCGGTGCTTTTGGAGTAGCGTACCCCTAAATCGGCGATTTGACCAAAAAATTCGTCGTCGGAAAAGTCAAACTCTTCCACATGAAAGGGACGCGCAAATAAACTGAGCAATTCATGAAACATTTCGGTAAAGAACTCGGTTTCTTCTGGAGAATCATCGGTTCTAAGTATTTCTAATTCGTACAATTTTGATTTAAAAAAGGCAGGGTTTTCCAAATTTTCTTTTTTAGCCAATTCAAAATAGGGAATATAGAAATCTTCTGGTACTTCTTTAATGCAACCAAAATCTAGTGCCACAAGTTGGGTGTCTTTTGTTATTAAAAAGTTACCTGGATGCGGATCGGCATGGACTTTTCTCAAATTGTGCATTTGAAACATATAGAAATCCCAAAGGGTTTGTCCCAAGAGATTTGATTTCTCGGGATCTGTATTGTGCGCGGTAAATTCCGATAAATGTTCGCCCGTCATCCAATCCATTGTGATGATTTTCTCGGAAGACCATTCGGGATAGTATTTTGGAAAAAGTAAGTTCGGAATGTTCTCACACGCCTTTGCCATTTGTATGCTTTGTTGCACTTCGTTGATGTAATTGGTTTCTTCCACCAATTTGTCTTCGACTTCTTTAAAATATTTATCCGAATCTTTTCCTTTGATGTTGAACATTTTAATCGCAATGGGTTTGACCATGGCCAAATCAGAGCTAATACTTTCAGCAACACCTGGGTATTGAATTTTGACAGCTAATTTTTTACCTTCTTTTGTTGCTTGGTGCACTTGGCCTATGCTTGCAGCATTGATGGAAGTAGCATTAAAGTTGTCGAAAATTTCTTGAGGCAGTTTTCCAAAATATTTTTTGAATGTTTTGTTAACCAATGGTGGTGACAAAGGGGGAACCGAAAATTGGGCAAGCGAAAATTTTTCTACATACGCACGAGGCAGTATGCTTTTTTCCATGCTGAGCATTTGTGCCACTTTCAAGGCACTTCCTTTCATTTGTTTTAAGCCGTCATATATGTCTGCAGCATTATTAGTATTTAGAGTTTCTTTGGCTTCTGTTTCGGTTTTGGTGATTTTATCTCCATAATATTTGAGGTAATTCACACCCACTTTTGCTCCGGTTTGAAGGAGTTTTGAAGCGCGTTGAATTTTTGACGTTGGAATGCTGTCTATGGTTTTCATTTGGGTAGCTTTTGTTTTACAGTTTGAATGCCGCTTTTTCTTGCCACATGAATTTTCCAAAGTCAATCAAACTTTTAAATGGAGTAGTATCCATTAAATCAAAACTTGTATTTACTGATTTTTCAATAAAAATATCGGTTTTTTCAAAAGCTAAGGAAGTGTCTTCAATCCAAAATTTTAAGGTAAATAGAAATTGTACCCAAGCCATTTCACTCATTGCTTTTTCTTGAAATTCAATTAGTTTTTCTTGTTTTAAATCGATTTTCTCAATTGCCAAGTTGTCAAAAAACTGTTTGAACTGTTTTCTCAATTCCGATAATTTCGTTACACTTTTCAACTTGTTTTTATCTTCTTTTAACAAGGCCATCACAAAACTTCTATTGGCTGTTAACATTTCGAAATAGGTAAAATAGCAGCTCAATAATTGCGTACGCGCATCATAGGATTTAAAATCCTCACTTTTTTCTAGCATGTGCAATGTTTGATCAAATAGTGATGAAAAAAATGTTTTTTCGATTTGATCAAAAGATGAAAAATTACCATAAAATAAAGCTTCATCAAAGTTGAATTGTTTTGCAAATTGATAAACCGACTGAGGTTGTTTGTGGTGTTCTAAAAAGTAGTCTACATAGAAACTTATAAGCACTTGCGGAGTAATTTCTTTCTTCTTTGCCATGGATGTATGAATTTTAGCAAAGGTATAAAATGTTTAACAAAATAATTAAAAGATTAAACAAAATATTTTGTTAAAGTTTGGGTATAAAAAAACCTCAAGAACAAGGTTGTAATTGAGGTTAAGAGATATTTATGTTACGATTTCTGCTCTTTATTAAAATAAACCAAGTAGTAATACATTTGTTTTTCTTCGTCCCAACCTTTTTCAACAAACTTCTCCGCACTTTCTGGATTGATAAAGTCCAATTTGATTTGGATGTTCGTATCCAATTGAATGGTGTTTTTTAATGTGCGGCGCACGTCAGTTACGGCAGCATTTGCAATGGGAAAACTCGATACGTCTTCAATGCTGTATTTTGCTCCTTTATCGACTTTATAATTTTTGAATTCGGGAATAAATTCTGGGTTTTGCATGACTTCGTTTAAGAAAGCCGTTTCTTCAAATTCATCATTTTTTGCAAAGTGATTGATGGCACGATTCATAAACAATACTTCTTGTTGTTTGTCCTCAGCAGGTAAAACTACCTCTTTAGCAAACTCTTGACAGAATTTCAAATATTTCTTAGTCATGAAGTTTTCGTCTTGAAAAGCATCTACCGACAAGAAGTGTTCTAACCAATAACGGGCATCGTAGCGATTGCTGTCGACGGTTAATATTTTGTAGCCTTCTTCTTTTTTATAATTGAAAATGATGCAGCCTTTGTCCAACTTATTCAAATTGATCCCTTGTTGAAGAATCATTTCTAAATTGGTTTCTTTTTCTTCAAATTGCAAGAAATCGGTTTGCATTTCGCTTTTGAAAACACCAATCGCATCCACTACATTATTGTCGATAGAAACGTTCGTAAAATAAGCCACATACACTTCGCCATTTTTAATGTGCGGGTGATTGGACTGTTCAAAAAGGTGTTTCGTTATTTTTTTTGAAACGTTGTGAATTTCTCCTGGATTTGTAAAAACTTCACTGGCAAAATTGAACATTTCGTTGTATTCTAAATCTACTTCATGAGCAAATTGAAAGTAATTTTCTTCCTTTTCACGAAACGATTTAAAGAAAAATTCTTTGAGTAACGGCATAATTTCATCATTCAATCCGTAAGGATTTTCAGATAAAAAGATGGCTTCGTTTCTACTTTTGTTACCTACTCTGTGAACAGATAGGTTTTCAATATGTGCGTTAAATAAGTTGATCATTTTTTTAATGTGTCAATTAGTGAATTAGTCAATGTGACAATTTAGAGCTTGGAAAATGTAATCTAGTGCTATAGGCTTATTGTTTCATTGGCATATTGGCACATTAGATTATTGGCAAATTGCCATTGCAACTTGGCTAATAATTAATTCCAGTTTTCTTCAAATCCCATGTCTTCAAAGCTGTCATCGCCTTCAAACATATCGTAATCTTCGTCGTCTAAGTCATCTTCAAATTCGCCAAACATATCTTCTTCAGACAAATCACCTCTTAGACCACTTTGTAGTGCTTCGGCTGGAAGTTCTCCATGCGAAAAGAGTAGGGCAGGATACGTTTCGTTGGCTTCTTTATTTTCAATTGCAGCTAATTCAACAAAGAATGTCCACATGCTGAATAAATCATAAACATACACTAATTTAGTATTTTGTTCGTGCACTAATTCGTCGATTGCATATTCCGACATGGTTTTTATTTCGCCTGGGATATCTCCCGTGTCAAACATTGGGATGCCGTCTTCTTCGTGCCAAGCCCAGTCATTTGCACAGGTGTAGAAAGCGCCTACCTCAGTACCATCAAAGCCAAAAGCATTGGTAAGTGCGTTGTGTAAATCTTCTAAAGTGTTGTTGCTTTCGATGGCAATATCTCTAAAAATATCTTCTTCGGCATCAAGAATAGCTCTAAATTTATAAATCATAATGGTTGCAATTTTACGAAAGGCAAAAGTAAGTATAAATTACGATTTACGATTTACGATTTACGAATTGTTGATAAGATTTTTCTGAATGTATTCAATAATTACAATTCATCCTTAAAAAATGACAGTTGGGTTACTTTGAATTTTTTTGTTGGGTGTTTCTATTGAATTTTGTGTCAGAAATAATAACAATTTACTTATGATCCATCTTGTACTTTATTTAATAGCCTTTGTTGTGCAGTCACTTAATTTTAACTAATTTTATTGTAAATCTTACATATGTTACACAAACTCATCAAAGAAATTCCAAGAGCGATAATTTTATCCATTGCTGTTTTTTTAGTTTTATTGGTAGTAAAATTATTAACGGGTATTACTATTCAGTTGAATGAACATTTACTCGTAAATTTCGGTTACACCATGTTGTATGGATTAACGCTGTATTTCGCTAATGCCTATTTATTTATCTATTTAGATGGTGTTTTTGAAGTAGAACGCTTTACAAAACGAAGAATAATTTTAGGCTTTTTAGGGTCGTTTGTGATTTCTGTTTTTGCTATTTTTATCTTGCGAATTGTTGAGGATGTGCTTATTGAAGGATCAAGTTTTGAAGCGTTTTTTCAAAATGAAACCTTAGCAAATTATGTGGTAACAATTCTCATTACATTTTTTGTAACCATAGCATTTCATGCGTTTTATTTTTATAAGGCGTATCAAGAAAACAAGGTGAACCAACAAAAAATAATTGCGGGTACGGCTTCGGCCCAGTTTGAAAGTTTAAAAAACCAAATCGATCCCCATTTTTTGTTCAATAGTTTGAATGTGTTGAGTTCGTTAATTGAAGAAGATCCAATTGCAGCACAAAAATTCACTACGTCCTTATCAAAAGTATATCGCTATGTTTTGGAACAAAAGGACAAAGAATTGGTGTCGGTTGCCGAAGAAATTGCTTTTGCAAAAACCTATATGAATTTACTCTTAATGCGATTTGAAAACAGCATCACATTTGAAATTCCCGATACTATTGAGAACGATGAAGCAAAAGTAGTACCATTATCCTTACAATTATTGCTTGAAAATTGCATCAAACATAATGTAGTAAGTGAAACCAAACCACTTCATATTCAAATTAGTCTTCAAAAGGGTGTGTTAGTTGTATCCAATAATTTACAAAAGAAAGAAGTATTGTCAGGCAGAAAAGGAGTTGGATTAGAAAATATTGTAAATCGTTACGGAATTCTAACCCATCGTAAAGTTGTAGTAGAAGCATCTGAAAGTGAATTTAAAATAAGCCTACCCATATTAACAAAACAAATATCAGTTATGGAAACCAACACACTATTTTCAGAAAATGCTGCCTATGCAAGAGCCAAAAAACGTGTAGAAGAACTAAAAGGATTTTATGGCAATTTAACCGCTTATAGCATAGTGATTCCGGCATTAGCCTTTATTAACTATACTGCATTTTGGGGATTCCAATGGTTCTGGTTTCCCTTGTTAGGATGGGGAATGGGATTGTCTTTTCACGCATTTGGTGTTTTTGGATACGGTAAAACGTGGGAAGAACGAAAAATACAAGAAATAATAAATAAAGGGAAAAATAATACTTGGGAATAGTCAATCAATCACTCTAACAAAATCAAAAAAATAACTATGGAAAATATAACAGCAGAACAAATTCGCTACGAGGAAGCGGTCAAACGCGTAAAAAAAATCAAAGGATTTTATACGCATGCAATAGTCTATTTGGTCATTAATAGTATGTTGGTGATCTTAAATATTCAAAACTTAAATGAAGGTGAAAGTTATTTTCAGTTTAAGAACTTTTTCACAGCTTTCTTTTGGGGAATTGGTTTGTTAGCGCATGCATTGTCAACCTTTTTGCCGTATTTTTTTTTAGGTAAAGATTGGGAAGAACGAAAGATTAAAGAATTTATGGAGAAGGAAAAAGCCAATAAGTGGGAGTAATTGGTCACAGTTGTCAGACAACATAAGAACTTGAAACTTGAAACAAAAAAAACAATGAACATCATTATCATCGAAGACGAAAAACCAGCAGCACGCTTATTGCAACGCAAAATAGAAAAATTAGGCTTGCAGGTGAATACATTGTTGCATTCTGTGGAGGAATCAATTACTTGGTTTCAAAATAATCCGCATCCCGATTTGATTTTTTTAGACATACAATTGTCGGATGGATTGTCGTTTGAGTTGTTCGAGCAAATAGACATCAAGAGTTCTGTGATTTTCACTACGGCCTATGACGAATATGCGTTGCGTGCTTTCAAACTCAATAGCATTGATTATTTGTTGAAACCTATTGACGAAGACGAACTTTCAACAGCCATTTCAAAATTCAACACTCAATTTCAAAAAAGTGCGTTCCCAAATTTGGATATTGAAGCCATTAAACGGATGTTGGTCCATCCAGTAGCAAAAGAATACAGGCAACGGTTTTCGATAAAAATCGGACAGCAATTAAAAGTAATTTCCATAGTTGACGTGGAGTGTATTTACAGCGAAAATAAAGGCACTTATTTGCATACAATAGATAATCGCGATTATTTAATTGATGCTACTTTAGAAGAATTGGAAGCCGAAATCAATCCCAAAGATTTTTTCCGCGTGAGTCGTAAATTCATAATCCCACTAAAAGCCGTGAAAGAAATTCAAGTGTATTCTAACTCGCGGTTAAAAATCAATTTACCTACCTATAAGGCTGATGAAGTGATCGTTTCAAGAGAAAAAGTGTCTGATTTTAAACTTTGGATCGGTTAATTACTAATTGAAGTAAAAGTGCCAATACACAAAAAAACCAATCAATAGTACTACCAATACATTTAGCATACTGATCATGACTAATGCAAAACGGCTCCATAGTTTTTGGTGCAATAGGCGATAATTAGCCCACAACGATGGTAGTATGAGCAGTACTAAAATATATGGAATATATGAAGTACCGCTCACAAAAATAGAAATCGGACTTGCATAAGGTGCTGAAAAGTAGAAAATAGCTATGTTGGTGCATAAGACGAGCATGTAATAAAAAAGCAGGAGTCCGAAGGGAACAACGAGTATTTTAAGAGCATTGAATTTGTCTTTTTTTCGATTGGCGATGAAATGTATCAAAAAATAAATCGAACACAAAGCAAAAAATAAACCACTGATCATTAAAAAAGCGCGTATTGTATCGTTGTTTTGTGGCGTTTGATACGAAGCTAATTTTTCAAATTCAGCATTTTTTGGAAATAAAGTATCTATTTTCAGTATGTGATTTCCTTTGGCTAATTCTTTTGTAAGGTTAAATTGAACCGTTTGATCGTATTGGTGGTAGAAATATAAATTAACGACGCCATTGGTGCTATCCCATATGGAAGTTAACAAGGTTCCATCGCCTATTTTTTCTCTACAAACATGCATGGTATCGGATAATTTTCGACAAAAATCCAAATCCGTCTCTATTTTTGATGTCAAAAACGATGTGCCTTTTTTATAGCGTTCTAATTTATTTGCAGCTGATTTATGCGTAATTGACGGACAAAAATTTGACAGCACATATTTAGCGTCATTTCCCGATAGTATTTTATAAGGTTCAACAATTATGTATTTTCCCGATCGCTCGATATAAATAAAAACATCTTCTATAAAGTACCGCTGATCATATTTTTCAATGTATTTTTTTACATCTTCGACAGTTTTACAAGAATGTAGAATGTCTTTTAAATAGCGCGTTGGATTTGTAATCTGGATGCGGTTATTGAATTTTGAAGTAATCAATTTGGGATGATAAGATGCCAATCTAGAAAAAACCAAACCGTGCTCATTCATTCCCGATTGTGGTGCATAGCCATTTTCTCCGTCCCATCTAGAGCCTGTAAAAGCTGCTCCATATTGGTTGTTTTGTCCAACTTCAAACCAAATATGGGAAGTGGTTCTCCAAGCATCTTCATTACACCCAACCATTGTTTTTCCATTTTTGGTCACTTTATACATGCTGCACGAATCTCCAACATGAAACGATAAAAGTAATACAAGGCAAAAAATGGTTTTGATTTTTTTCATAGGTAATTAATGGTTGATACTAAAACGAATTAATTTTCAATATGTTACAATGGTACTAATAATTCCTTAGAAATTAGCATTTCAATGGTAAATTAGACTCCCTACTAAATAGTGGTTAAGGTTTTAGTACTGTTTTTCGAATCCCAATCAGGATAAAGAGCAAACTCGAATAACCGATAAAAAAGGGTGCGATATAGTCGATCCAACCCAAAGGCAGCATCAAAGCAATAATGAGCAATTGAAAGCCTAATCCGTATACCGAAAGTAAGGTCATGAACCAATTAGGAAAGGTTTTAACTTTATAAGCTTCAGGGTCTAAAGTATGGATGATTTTGTCGAAAGCACCGTAACAAATGGTGTACAGTCCAAATAAGATAGCAACCGCTTTTTGGGTTTCCCCAGGCAATGCTTTGGGTGTTTTGTATTCAAATATTTTACTGGTCGTATCACCTCCAACCGATTTATTTCTCAAAATTACATAGTAGTAATTGTAAAGTGTTCCTTGAAGTTGCAATCCGATAAAAGCTAGTAAAGCTACCCAAAATGGAGTTTTAGAAACGTAGCAAATCATCATCAGGAATAAAAAATTGAGCACAATATCAAAGATACTATCCAAATAGCGTCCCACATAGGAAGGAGTTTTCTTTAAGCGGGCCAATTCGCCATCGGCAGCATCAATTCCTGATTTTAATACAATAAAAAAGGCAGCAGCAATATAGGATTGGTTCCAAATGCTATACAAAGCTAGCAATCCGGAAAGTCCAAATAGAAGGGTAACATGAATAGGCGTAAAGCGTGTTTCTTTTAATTGGAGCGCGAAAAATCTTCCAAATGACCTTCCGTAGTCTGATAAGTCTAAAAATTTATCAGAGGCATGTAGTTTTGACATCTAAAGTTAATAACAAAGAACTGTGACAATTTAGTCGGACTGCAAAAGTAGTATTATTTTTCTGTTACTTTTTTATTTTCTAACAGTAAATAAAATTGCACACTGAATAAGAATGTTGCTAAGACCAAATGTAGGGTCTGACTTCCGAATGGAAAATCAACATATACCATGATAACACCGGATATAATTTCGAAAATTAAAATTCGAACGACCCAATTTACTTTTTCGAATCCCAATTTCAGATTGCTATTTCGAAGCAGTAAAAATAAATTGGCTAAAAAGACAACTATTGAAAAACTACGGTGAACGTAAAATGTAATTTCAGGATGTTGTAACCAAAATGATTTAGGTGCTCCCGATTTTTCAACAGTATCAATGAACTCCCGGACATAAGTACCCAAAACCACTTGAACAATAGTAAGAAGCAACACTACAACAAGTGTTGTGCTAAATGTTTTGTCGTATTTTCTAATACTGTTTTTAGCTGAAACCACATATATAATATACAACTGTAACCCCACAATTAAGAAGGCCGTTAACATGTGGGTGGTAATTTTGACCGGACTCAATACCGAATCCACTACTGTTTTTCCTAACCAAGCTTGAAACCCCATCAGTATGCAAACCAACAGCGAATAGAAAACTATTTTTTTGTTTTCTTTCCAATACCCAAAAGCGAAAATAAACGCAACAAAACAAGCTATTCCGGCCAATGCTCCTAGCAATCTATTGATGTATTCAATCCACGTATGCGCTGGGTTGAAAATAGCATAATCGTGTTTGGTATAGGCTTCCCAATTGGTTTCTGAAAAAGAGGTTGTAGCCGTGAAATCCGATTTAGCTACCAGTAAACCTTCATTTTTTATGATCACTTGACCTTTATCGTAAACTTTATTAGGTGTGAATTCAAGTTCTTTTTGTTCCGTGGGTGGGATGTAATAACCAAAACATTTGGGCCAGTCTGGACAACCCATTCCTGAACCTGTCATTCGAACTAAGGCACCTGCAAGAATGACCAAATAGACTAAAACTAATGCTGTTTTTGCTGTTGTAAGAAAATATTTTTTCATTTGTTATGTCCGCAGATTAGCAGCTATTTTATTTATATTTTTTTTAAACCTAATTTTTTAGCACGAATTAATACATATTCTTTTGCGGCTTCATACTCATTTGGGATGTCACCTTCTAAGATTGCTTCTTTAACCGCTTCTTTTAAAATCCCTATTTCTCTACCTGGTTTCAAACCAAATAATGCCATGATTTCCTCACCAGATATGGGCGGTTGAAATACTCGAACGCGGTCTTTTTCTTCAACTTCAATAATTTTTTCTTTTACGATGTCAAAGTTTTTATGGTATTTCTGGAATTTCTTTGGGTTTTTTGTGGTGATATCGGCTTTACACAAAGTCATTAAACTATCAACATCTTCACCGGCATCAAAAACCAATCGTCTTACAGCACTATCGGTAACTATGTCTTCGGCAATTACAATGGGTCGCGAACTCATCATGACCATTTTTTGCACAAATTTCATTTTGTGATTCAAAGGCATGTGCAAACGTTCAAATATTTTTTTGACCATTTTGCCGCCCAAAAATTCATGTCCGTGGAAGGTCCAGCCTTGTTTTTTATTGAACCTTTTAGTAGGTGCTTTGCCAATATCATGCAATAATGCTGCCCAACGCAACCAAACATCTTCGGTATTGGGACAAATATTATCTACGACTTCTAGTGTATGGTAAAAGTTGTTTTTATGGGTATGCCCTTCCACTTCTTCGACATTGTTTAACGCAGTCAATTCAGGTAAAATTAGGTCTAATAAACCGGTTTGATACAAAAGTAAAAATCCAATCGAAGGTTTTTCAGAAGCTAAAATTTTATGCAATTCATCTACAATTCGCTCGCCTGAAATAATGTTAATTCGGTCTTTATTTTTAGAAATTGCTGCCAAGGATTCAGATTCAATTTCAAAATTCAATTGGGATGCAAAACGAATAGCGCGCATCATGCGTAAGGGATCATCCGAATAGGTAATATCTGGATGTAATGGGGTTTTGATGATTTTGTTTTCCAAATCGGCTACTCCGTTAAACGGGTCGACTAAATCGCCAAAATTTGCTGAATTCAATGAAAAAGCGAGTGCATTTATGGTAAAATCCCGACGTTCTTGATCGTCTTTTAAGGTGCCTTCTTCTACTATAGGATTGCGACTATCGTGGGTGTAAGATTCTTTTCGGGCTCCTACAAATTCTACATCAATATCATCATAGCGCAACATAGCCGTGCCATAATTTTTAAAAACTTGTACTTTTGGATGAAAGGAAATGAGTTCGGAAACTTTTAATGCCAGTTCAATGCCACTTCCAACAGCCACAATATCAATGTCTTTTTTATGGTTTCGATGGAGAAGGATATCGCGCACAAAACCACCAATCACATAGCACTCCAAGTTGAGTTCTTGTGCAGCTTGTGCTATGATTTTGAAAATGTTATGTTCTAACTGTTGTTTGTAATTCATGCTTTAATTTGAAAATTTGAAAATTTTTTAATTTGAAAATTGGGATATTTTCAAATCTTCAAATCTTCAAATTATTATTTTCTAATCACTTTTACCTGACTATCTAAACCTAATTTAATAATCGTAGAAGGATTTTTGCATACTTTATCGTGGTGCAAATTTACTACATAGTCCACACCTTTTATAATTTCGGGACTAATTTCTTTAAAAGTTTTTGGTGTAAACATCCCAGACAGATTTGCAGAAGTAGAAACCAATGGTTTTTTCATGCGTTCCATGAGTTTATAACAAAAAGGTTCGGTAACAATTCGAACGCCTAACGTTTTGTCTTCGGCAATGATGTTTTTTGCTACATTTCGTGGATTGTCTAATATTAGAGTCGTAGGTTTCTCAGATAAATCAAGAATTTGCCATGCCACCTCTGGAACTTCTTTGAAGACATTATACATCATGCGTTCGCCATTCAATAATACGATCATGCTTTTTGTTTCTACGCGTTGTTTAAGGGCGTAGATTTTTTGTATGGCCTCCTCATTGGTAGCATCACAGCCAATACCCCAAACGGTGTCGGTAGGATACAAGATTATGCCCCCGTTTTTGATGATTTCAAATGCGTTGTGTACTTCGGTATTGATGTCCATATTATAAATTTAAATAATTGAAGGCCTTTTCAGCAAATTTATGGTTTAATGTTCTGCATTCCTCCAAGAGTCCGTCATAGCTGGTTCCTTGATTCAAATGCTGAAGCGCTTCATCAAAAGTTGAAATGATGGGTTGGTGTTTGAAATCGTAAAACTTCGAAGAATTTGGGATGGCAATTACTTTTTTCCCCATTAACATGGCCCAATACATGGTATGGTAACTGTCGGTAATGATGTTTTCGGCACTTCCAATAAATTGTATCAACTCTTCTAAATTGGTAGTGTTGGAAGACGTAGCAAAATTTTGATACTTCTTCGTAATGTGTTCCTTTTTGAGGGTGTCTTTGTGAAAAACAACACCTACTTCATTTGTAACGGCATATTGTTGATCAAAAATAGGATGCAAACAACTCACACAAGGCACATAATCCCCAGGCATATTGAAATCTCTTGTTCCAACCAATCCAAATTTATGGATGTCTATATTGTATTTTGAAACGTTACCATAGGTTTTTGGCGATTTTTCGTTGTGACCCACCCCCCAAAGAACAATTTTTTTGCCTTTTTGGGTTAGTTTTTCAAACAGTTGCATTTGCTTATCAAAACCACTGCGATTGAGCAAACCACCCCCGCCAATTATTAGCGAACGATTTGAAATTTCGTTAATAAAATGGGTGCGTACCGCTTTATCTTCACTTTTGTAATCAAAAATGTCGAGACTTTTTCCCTTCAATACCTCAAAATAATGATGGGGTGCACAAAAGTAATCCCCAATATTTTTTTTATCGATCCGATGAATAGTAACCACATCGTTATTCTGTTGCTCAGCGTTGGCAATTGCTTGGACTACGTTTCGCTTGTTCCAATTTCGTTCTATGGATTTGAAGATGTTCATCAACTGGGTTTTTACACCACAAAACTATAAATTATTTTATATTTGGAGGTAAATCGCCAACATTGTTTTATTTTCGCACTATGAAAAGTTTTTTTAATCCTGAATTTGCCGCTAATAAAGATTTCATCGAAGGATGTATCGCTCAGTATTCCAATTTAGGTACTTACATTTATAAAGGGAGTCGGAACAGTCTCAAAACTTTTGATTTAAACGACAGTACGATTTGCATTAAAGCCTTTAAAAAACCACATATTTTTAATAAAATAATTTATACGTATTTTCGAAAAAGCAAGGCAAAACGATCGTTTGAATACGCGCAATTATTGCTAGCAAAGGGAATTGGAACCCCCAGTCCGATTGCTTATTTTGAAAATTTCGATCAATTAGGGCTAAACGACAGTTATTATGTCAGTGTTTTTTTTAAGTCCGATTTTAGATTTCGCGAGCTCTTAAAATTAGAAGATGAAGTAAAAAAAGAAGCTATTCTTCGGCAATTTGTTGCTTTTACATACAGACTTCACCAATCTCATATCGAATTCATCGACCATTCGGCAGGCAACACCTTAATCAAAGATGTAGGGAATGGCACATATGCTTTTTATTTAGTGGATTTGAATCGGACAAATTTTGATAAAAAATTGACTTTTGAAGAGTGCATGAAAAATTTCTCCAAATTAACTTCAAGTGAAGCCGTAATTCGCATCATGAGTGATGAATATGCTAATTTATCGGGAGAAAATAGCGAAAAAGTGTTCCGAGCTATGTGGAGCGCAACACAAGAGTTTCAAGAGCAGTACTATCGAAAAAAAAGATGGAAAAAGAAATTGAAGTTCTGGAAAAAGTAGTATTTTTCACTTTTTAATTTTCTAGATGAAATTATCGGTTATCGTTTCTACATACAATTCGGAAGAATGGCTTGCAAAAGTTCTCGAAGGTTATTGCAACCAATCCGAGAGCGATTTTGAATTGGTCATTGCAGATGATGGATCTTCGGCTCAAACTCAGGCACTTGTCAATTCGTATGCGTCTCAGTTCCGGCACCCTATTGTGCATGTATGGCAGGAAGATAATGGCTTTCAAAAGTGTAAAATTTTAAACAAAGCCATATTGGAAGCGCATTCCGAATATTTACTTTTCACCGATGGCGATTGCATTCCTCGAACAGATTTTGTAGCACAACATTTAAAATATAAAAAAAAGGGGCATTTCTTATCCGGTGGGTATTTCAAATTGCCCCTGTCGATTTCCAAGGAAATTACTTTTGAAAATATTAAGCAACAAGATTGTTTTTCGATGTTTTGGTTGCTTCAAAAAGGGATGTCCTTCAGTTTTAAACTTTCAAAATTAGTGCAGCACAGTTTTTTTGCCCAATTTATGAATGGGATTACGCCCACGAAGAAAACGTTTAACGGACATAATACGTCTTGCTTTAAAAAAGATTTGTTGGCTGTTAACGGATTCAATGAAGCTATGAAATATGGCGGTTTGGATCGCGAACTTGGGGAACGATTGAATCATTATGGTATCGTAGCCAAACAAATTCGATATGCTGCAATATGTTTGCATTTGGAGCATTCCAGAGCGTACTTTAGCGAAGCCGAACGAAAAAAGAATACAGCAATTAGAGACTACAACAAAAAGCACAAAGTCATTAGAATTGCAAACGGAATCGAAAAATTATAACGAAAACATTTTGTTGATTTTGTATCTTCTGAATAGGGATAATTTTCGTTTTTCGGGAACGCCGTTTTTAAGAATGTAATCTTCCACTGCTTTTACCATGCGTTCTGCCGATTTGCCATCATTGAAAGGGTGGTAGTTATCGTATATTTCCTTTCTCGTAGCCGCAAACGGATCTTCTGTACTGTTTTTAGCGACTAAATCTTCTAAAGCTTGGTAGTCAAAACTGTTTTCCCAAACAATGTTTTTTGAGATATTTTTAAATGTAATGACCGGTTTGTCTAAAAGCAGAAATTCATAAATTACAGAAGAGGTATCACTAATCATCACATCGGCCATCAACAGAAACTTAATAATGTTTTTTTCGGTTTCGAAAATGATATTTGGCGTTTCTATGGCTAATTTCCGGTATATTTCCAACCAATTTTCTGCCATCAACGGATGGAATTTTAGCAAGATAAGATACTCAGGGTGTTGAGCGGCTAGTGCCTTAATTTGGTCTACTAAATGAGGTGCTGAGGTTAGTTTGGGTGAAAAGGTGGGCGCATACAATAATATTTTAGAAGCATTATGTTTGGCTAATAATTCTTGCTTTTCACGTTCAAATTTTGATTTTTCAGTAGCATAACAATCCAACTTTGGCCATCCGGTTTCGATGACTTCAAAATTTTTGAATTTATTTTTTAATGCGATGAATTTTTGGGTAAAATAGGGTCCTTGGGTTAAGTATAGATCAAAGTAGTGTCGGATTCTAAAATGGCCTTTTTTCTCTCCAGCAAAACCGTGAAAAACCTGCACCTTTACGCCTCTTAAATAATGAGGAACTTCATTGCCAGGAACAAATAGCGCATCACTTGCATATAAGACTAAGTCACTAATAGCACTGGTGTGCGGTTCGTTGGCGTAGGGAAAATCTGAAATAATTTTTGGATTGACATACCAAATGTAATCGTGTTCGTTTGCGGCTAAATACGCTCGAATGGGTTCTAAAATCCCAAAGGCATAATTATTTTGGCAAAACAATACACATTTCATGATTACAACAGTTTGTTTACGTTTTCTAAATCTTCCACGAAGTCAATTTCCATACAGTTGTATTGCGAAATATCAACGGCTTGGATTTTAATTTGATCTTTTTCTATGGCCAATTCAAGGCCTCTTTCAAAATAATCATTTACATCGCATTCTTCTAGACGGTGAATAAAGGCTTTGATGTCATTTGACGATATGAAATTGATTCCTACAGCTTCGCCTAAACCATTTTTCACCGTTTTAGACAATTCGTTGATGTAGCCATCTTTTAAAGTGTATTTCACTTCTTCCTCTGCCACTTTACTGGTGTTAACGGCTACAAATGAAGTGTTGGCTTCAATATAGGGATTCAAAATATCAAGTAATTTTCCGTCAAAAACCACATCACCATTGAACCATAATACACTGTTATTTCGGTACTTTTTTAAGGCCCTAACCAAACTTTTTGAGGTGTTGGTTTGGTCAAAAAATGGATTGTAGATGTAAGTCAGCTCTGGAAAGCGTTCCATGATTAAGTCCTTTTTAAAACCAATCACAACGTTTACATCATCAATATCATATTTGGATGAAATGTTGTCAATTTGAGTTTCCATGATGCTCTTCCCATTTTTTAAAGGGGTTAAGGGTTTTGGAAAGGGATTTCCTAATCTTGAGCCTATACCAGCCGCTAGAATTACTATTTTCATATATTGATTTTTTTTGCAAAAGTAATGAAATAATATTTTATGCTATTAATTGGAGATTATTGAACCTTCATTAGCCATCGCATTCCATTCTTTTACGGGGGTTTTCCAATCTCCATATTTATGTGTTAAATAGGCTTCTGTATCCCCTGGGATGGTATATTCATGGCCTTGGAAAAGTATTTTTTTTAATGTTTGGTAGAATTGAAAAGGTGCTCCCATGGTTTTGTCGCTAACTTTCCAAAAAACTTGATCGTTAATTTTATACTTGATGAAAATTTCTAAACAAACCGGACTCTTTAGCAATCCAAAGAAATGTTGTTTCCTAATTTTAATGATGCGCAGTTTCCCTTTTGTAAAGTGAGCATCGGTTGTATCACAATACCGGTAGCGGATTCTATATTTTTTTTCTTTTAATATTTTGGTTAAGGTGTCTATTTTGTGCAATTCATCTTCAAGTATGGAAAGATCAAGATCGCTGTCCCAAGGCAACAGTCTATTTTCTCTATAAATACCAAGTAATGTTCCGCCTTCTAAACAGTAGGTAATATTTGAATTTTCTAAGATTGTAGCAATCTCTTTCAATAAATTTTCAGCTGCTATTTGATTTTTACCTTCTAGAGTGATGTTATAGGCCATACATTCAATTTTTATAAAGAAAATAAAATTAATGATTTAAATTGGTTTTTAAAAACAATTCCAATTCCTTCAGAAATAATTCAGGCGTAAATGCATGGTATAACGATTTGTAATTGGCTTGAAGTTCTTTGCTTTTTTTAGATGAAAAAAGTTCAGGCTGGTAATCGTTTAAGTGTACTGCTTTGTTTAAAACGCCATCGTCAAAAATACTCCAACTTTCCTTTTTGATCCAAGGGGAAAAAATTGTAAATGAAGGTTTTTTTAAGGCTTTTGCAATATTTACAGCGCCGCCATCATTTCCAATAATGAGTGTGCAATGGTTCATGATTTTGATAAAAGCGCGCAAATCGGCACCAATCAAATCCAATACAATACGTTGTTTGGTTTTTTCTTGACACTTATTAAATATAGAAAGCGCTTCTTTTTGTTGTTTTGGCGTATAATTGAAAAGTATTTTTACCTCAAAATGATCGGCAATAAAATCGATCAATTGGACCATATAATCTTCGGGATAGGTTTTACGGGTCTCACTTCCCAAAATACTAATCATTACTATTTTTTCGGTAGTTGCATCTATTCCATAGTGTTGAAACAAAGGAATCATTTCTGTCTTTTCACTGTCCAATACATGCAATTTTGGAAACGGATCTAGGGTATGATTTTGCAATAAATGTTCAAAGAGGTTGATCCTCCGTTCTATAGCCAATCCAAAGTAAGACTTGGGTTGGTTGTGGTGGGGAACTTTATGATTATACGCAATTCCTAACCCTTTGTTTTGATAGCCTATTCTTTTGGATGCACCCGAAAATAATGTAATTAAACTGCTTTCCAATTTGGCATAGGGATCAATAACTATATCGTATTTTTTCTTTCTAATTTGAAGTAAAAATTTTAAAAATGCCAGATAATTGGATCTAAATTGATCTTCAAATAGTATGAGGTTATCGATATACGGATTGTTTTCGAGAACTGGTGTGGTAAATGTATTGACTAAATAATCCACTTGGGCATGGGGATAAACTTTCTTAAGATTTTCACAAATCATAGAACTGATTAACACATCCCCAATCATTTTTTGTTGGACTACTAGTATTTTCATGTGTCCTTAAATTATACCGCTACATTATAGTCGCGCAACGCATCGTTGAGTGAGGTCTTTAAATCGGTAGAGGCTTTTCGTTGTCCGATAATAATGGCACAAGGCACTTGATAGTCTCCCGCAGGAAATTTCTTTGTGTAACTCCCGGGTATAACTACCGAACGAGCCGGAACCACTCCTTTGTATTCAACCGGTGTGTCTCCTGTTACATCAATTATTTTAGTAGAGCCTGTTAAACAAACATTGGCGCCTAAAACGGCTTCTTTACCCACATGAACTCCTTCCACAACAATACATCTTGAACCAATGAAAGCGCCATCTTCAATGATAACGGGGGCCGCTTGTAAAGGTTCTAAAACACCGCCAATACCAACACCTCCACTCAAATGGACATGTTTTCCAATTTGAGCACAACTTCCCACAGTTGCCCAGGTATCAACCATAGTGCCTTCATCTACATAAGCTCCAATGTTTACATAACTCGGCATTAAGATGACACCACTTGAAATATAAGCGCCATATCGTGCCACAGCATTCGGAACTACACGAATCCCTTTTGCAGCATAGTCGCGTTTCAATTCCATTTTATCATGGTATTCAAATATTCCGGCTTCCCAGGTTTCCATTTTTTGAATGGGAAAGTACATGACCACCGCTTTTTTAACCCATTCGTTTACTTGCCACCCGTTTGAAGTAGGTTCGGCCACGCGAAGTGTTCCGCTATCTAATAATGCAATAACGTCTCTGATGGCTTTTTGCGTAGTTTCTTCTTGTAGCAAAGCACGGTTTTCCCATGCTTGTTCTATTGATGCTTGTAAATTGGTCATGATACTATTATTTTGTGGCACAAAGATAAATTATTTATAGGAATGCAAAAAAGGAATGGATTAAAGTTTGAAAGCAAATTTATTTGTATAAAACCCTTATTTTTGTAAAAAAAAGAAATGCCACGAATTTTAGCCATCGATTACGGAATCAAGCGAACGGGAATTGCAGTCACCGATGAAATGCAGATGATTGCTTTCGGACTCACAACCATTGCTTCCGATACTGTAATTTCTTTTTTAAAAGACTATTTTACTAAGGAGAAAGTTACCTTAGTACTTGTAGGCGAACCCAAACAAATGGATGGAACGCCTTCGCAAAGTGCTGAAATTATTAATGCTTTTGTGGCGCTTTTTCATACTACGTTTCCAACGATACCTGTGGAACGTGTCGATGAGCGATTTACTTCTAAAATGGCTTTTCAAACGATGATTGATAGTGGGTTAACTAAAAAACAACGGCAAAATAAAGCCTTAGTCGACGAAATTGCGGCAACAATTATGCTTCAGGATTATTTACATTATAAAAAATAGTACTTTTGCATTTTATTGCTGGGTGATGTAAGTTAAAACTTGAAACTCGAAACAAAACATTAAATTATGATTTTACCAATATACGGGTACGGAGAACCTGTTTTACGAAAAGTTTGTGAAGACATTTCTACAGAATATCCCAATTTAAAAGAAACAATAGCAAATATGTATGACACTATGTATCATGCACACGGTGTAGGTTTGGCTGCGCCGCAAGTAGGTTTGCCTATTCGTTTGTTTATTGTAGACACAGAGCCTTTTAGTGACAGTGATGATGTTTCAAAAGAAGAAGCAGCTCAAATGAAAGACTTTAAAAAAACGTTCATTAATGCAAAAATCATCAAAGAAGAAGGGGATGTTTGGGGATTTAATGAGGGTTGTTTGAGCATACCCGATGTTCGTGAAGATGTTTTTCGTCATGATACCATTACAATTGAATACTGTGATGAGGATTTCAATGTAAAAACAGAAGTATATAACGGATTGATTGCGCGTGTGATTCAACATGAGTATGATCACATTGAAGGAATCTTGTTTACCGATCACTTGTCAATGTTGAAAAAGAAATTAATTGGAAAAAAATTACAGAACATCATGGAAGGTAAAGCGCGACCCGATTATAAAATGAAATATGTCAATAAAAAAGGACGTTAAATCGTAATTAGTACTTTTTAAAAGCAAATTGCTTTTTTAACTAAACTTTTATCTTTTTACGTTTAACTTTTTACTTTAAAATAATATATTTGCCAACCATAATTAAACAAGCATGAGCATTCAAAAAATATTAGCAGTTTCTGGAAAACCAGGATTATATGAATTAAAAATTCAAACCCGTACAGGATTTGTTGCGGAGTCATTATTAGACGGTAAAAAAATTACTGTAGGCATGAGAGCCAACGTTAGTTTGTTGTCTGAGATTGCAGTGTATACCTATTCTGAAGAGGTACGTTTGGCCGAAGTATTAAAAGCAATTGCAACCAAAGAAAATGACGGACCGGCACTTTCTCACAAAGAAGACGATGTAAAATTAAAAGCTTATTTTAGAGAAGTATTGCCTGAATTTGATGAAGATAGAGTATATACATCGGATATCAAAAAAATCTTAAACTGGTATAATTTATTGCAGCCTAAAGGGTTTGTTACGTTAGAAGCATTGTCTAAAGAAGAAACACCAACTGCAGAATAGTAGTTATAAAATTATATTTTTAAATCCTGCGTATTCCACGTGGGATTTTTTATTTTTACCAAAGCAAGATTAAGGACAAATACAATTGCAAACTTGAAACCTGAAACTTGAAACTTGAAACCTGGAACTTGAAACCTGGAACCTGGAACAAAAAACAACACTATGAACACACGCCAAGAACAACTGCACGCTTTCAATCGCCTTTTAGACATTATGGATGATTTACGCGAAAAATGCCCGTGGGATAAAAAGCAAACACTAGAAAGTCTTCGCCATTTAACCATCGAAGAAACCTATGAGTTGGGTGATGCAATTTTAGATAATGATCTGCAAGAAATAAAAAAAGAGTTGGGTGATGTGTTGTTGCACATTGTATTTTATGCCAAAATTGGTAGCGAAACCAATGCGTTTGATATTGGTGATGTAGCCAATTCAATTTGTGATAAGTTGGTAGATCGTCATCCACATATTTATGGTGATGTGGTGGTGGCTGATGAAGAGGAGGTAAAGCAAAATTGGGAGAAACTCAAATTGAAAGAAGGAAAAAAATCGGTTTTAGAAGGGGTGCCAAAAAGTTTACCCGCATTAGTGAAAGCCAGTCGTATACAAGATAAAGTAAAAGGTGTTGGTTTTGATTGGGAAGAACCGCATCAAGTATGGGACAAAGTACAAGAAGAATTGCAAGAACTCCAAGTGGAGGTAACATCTGGCAATCAAGAAAAAATAGAAGCTGAATTTGGCGATGTGTTGTTTTCCATGATTAATTACGCACGATTTTTAAAGGTAAACCCTGAAGATGCTCTTGAACGTACCAATAAAAAATTCATCAAACGTTTTCAGTATTTAGAAAGTAAAGCCACCGAATTGGGAAAACCTTTAATGGATATGACTTTGGCAGAAATGGACATTTTTTGGGAAGAAGCGAAGCGACTCTAGTGGTCATTGGTCAATCTCAGTTTTTAGTAATAGTCGTTAGTTCGAGTGATTTCGTAGAAATCAATTCGTAATTTATAATTTTTAATTCGTAATTTTCATGTACTACGCAGTCATTTTTACATCTACCCGAACCGAAAACGAAGCGGGTTATGCCGAAACGGCAATCAAAATGGTCGAATTAGCCAAAGCGCAACCTGGATTTATGGGAGTAGAAAGCGCCAGAAATGAAATAGGAATCACGGTTTCTTATTGGGAAAGTTTGGAAGCTATTCAAAACTGGAAAGCCAATATGGCGCACCTTGAGGCGCAAGAGAATGGCAGAACAACATGGTATAAAAATTATAAAGTAAGAATTGCAAAAGTCGAACGAGAGTACGAGTTTTAAAAAAAAATCCCAAGCGTTAACTTGGGATTTTTAGTACAAGCAAATATTTTTTACATTTAATTTGTGTAAGTATAGCCTTCTCTATATAAAATATGTGACACATCTCCATTAGCATCCATAAACTTTACAACATTTCCATTTCGGGAAAAGTTGAGTGTACGAATGAGAGTGTTTCCAAAATGCAGATCGATATTAATTGTTTCATTTTCAATTTGCCAAGGGTTTGGATTTGGAATTGCTGAAGATTCAGTTGGTCCAAATACTCCGTTATTGGAATAGATAGTATATTTCAAATTATTTTTAAAATCCCACATGGTATTTTGTTCAAAACCCACAATATGCCACCTTCCAATAATGGTATTATTGACCTGTTCGTTATTTGAATTGTCATCATTATTGCAACTAAAAAATGATATTGCGACTAAGAATAGTAAAAATAATTTTTTCATGCTTTCTATTTTTTGAGTGTTATTTTTAAAATAATGTAAATTACATATTTTTTATTTGTTGCAGTTTTTCTTTCCACAATTTCAATTCGTCTTTGTGGCGTTCGATACTTTTTTGTACTTCTTTGATGAATGGATTTTCACCTTTCGAACTGCTACTAATAAACTGAATGTTATTTTCTAATTGGAAAATTTCACCTTGTACTTCATCGATTTTCTTTCTAATAAAGAATTGCTCTTGTTCTAAGGCACGTTTGTCATCGTTTTCATTCAATTGCTCTAAGCGATTACTAAAACGCATCATTTCGGTATCCTTTTTAGATAGGCTTAATTTTTCAAACAAAGCATCTAAAATTTTATTGAATTTTCCTTCAATGTGTCTGCGGTTAAACGGTACTTTGCCCAATGTTTTCCATGTTGCAATGTGTGCTTTAATGGCTTCTAAATCGGCTTTGTGCTCTCCAGTCAATGTGAAGTCTTTTAATTCTTCTAAGAAAGCTTTCTTCTTTTCAAAAGCTTCTACTTCTTCGCCGCTTTCAGAATTTCGCGCTTCGTGCATGCGGTCAAAATACGCATTACAAGCTTCTTTGAAATCTTTCCAAATGCTGTCGGAATATTTACGAGGTACATGCCCAATTTTTTTCCAATCGTCTTGAATTTTTTTCATGATAGGAGTAGCAGCATTAAAATCAGTGCTTTCTTGGAGTGATTTGGCTTTTTCAACTAAGGCTAATTTTTTAGCCAAATTATCATTTTGTTCGTGTTTGATGTCTTTGTAAAAAACATTTTTATGCACATTAAAAGCTCTAACCGCATTTTTAAATTTTGCCCAAGTTTCTTCGGTGACTTCTGCGGGTACTTTTCCTGTCTTGAAAAAAGCGTCACGCAACGCTTCTAATTTTTTTATTTGCGTTTGCCAACCACTGTGCGACTCTACTTTTTCGGTACCTAACGCTTCAATTTGTAGAATAATTTCATTTTTCAACGCTAAATTTTCGGTTTCTTTTCCACGTGCTAAGGCATATAAACCTTCTCGTTTATCGTGCATTTGTTTGGTGATTTCACTAAACTCATTCCATATGGCTTCTCTATGTTCACGATCAACAGGTCCGATTTCTTCTTTCCAAACACGGTGCAACAATTGTAATTCACGAAAAGCTTTCATGATATCCTCTTCTTGCAATAAAGCAGTGGCTTTGGTAATGATTTGTTGTTTTTGATCCAGGTTGTTTTTTAAATCCAAGTCGCGTGCTTCTTTGTCCAAATGAATCACATCATAAAAACGCTCCATATGAAAATGGTAATTGTTCCATAAGATGTTGTATTTGTCTCTCGGAATTGCTCCTGCATTTTTCCAGCGCTCACGAATATCATTGGCTTTTTTAAACATGTCTCCAATAGAAGAATCACTAGAATCGATCAATTCTTTTAATTCTTGAATCAAAGCTTCACGAACAGTAAAATTGAGTTCTAAATTATTTTGAAGTTGTTTGAAATGCTTGTTTTTTTGAGTTTTGTACGAATTGAAGATCGTATCAAATTTATTTTTTAATGGGAAATGGTATTCAAATTCTGCTCCTTCTTCATTGTTTTGCGCATTGAATTCCTCTCTTTTTTCGTCAATAAAATGATGGTATTTATCTGAAAATGCTTTTCTAATTCCTTCCGCATGATCTTTAATGGCCATTACTTTTTCTTCTGTAACTAAACGCTCAAGTTCGTCGGTTAATTCTTCCATACTTAAAGCATCATAATCCAACATAGGAATTTCGTGCTTTTCTTTTACAGAATCATCTTCATTTTCTTCCGCATTGGAATTGTCAATTTCCTCTAATACCGATTGATTGCTTGGTACTACTTCTTCATGTGATTCCGTTTGTGGCTCCATTTGTTGTTCAATTGGGTCTTGTCCGTCTGCAGTTTGCAGGTTATCATGTTGTGCTTCTGACATTGTATAAATGTTTAAGGTTACTATTAAAGCCGTGAAGATAGTAAAGCACTATGAAAATTCAAAAAAAAATGGCTATTTATGTGTTATTTAAATGAAACAAAGCGGTAAGAGGCAAGAGCTTCTTTACAGTTATGCTTTGAAAGCAGTTGCCCGATTATTCATTCCAAATTTTCCAAGCTTTTTCTGCCTGAAAAACCAACATCTCGTAACCGTTTTTTGTTTTGGCCCCGTTTTCTTTTGCTTTGCGTAAAAATGTTGATTCTTCGGGATTGTAAACCAAATCATAAGCGATATGCTTTTTTGAAAATAAGGCATAGTTTATATCGGGACATGCCACGATATTGGGGTGGGTGCCCACAGGTGTGGTGTTGATGATGATATGGTATTCATCAAAAATATCGGCATTTAACTCCGCATAGTCCAGTTGAAATTCATCGGGAGTTCGTGAGACAAAGTCGTATTCTATTTTAAGTTTTCGTAACGCATAGGCAACCGCCTTACTGGCACCACCTGTTCCCAATATCAAAGCTTTTTTATGATGTTCTTTTAATAAGGGTGTTATCGTTTTTTTAAAGCCGTAATAATCGGTGTTATACCCTTTTAATTTTTTCTTTTTGGAAACTGTAACACAATTGACTGCCCCAATTTTTTTTGCTGTTTTAGACAGTTTGTCCAAGTATGGAATGATGGTTTCTTTATAGGGAATAGTAACATTAAGGCCTACTAAACCTTTTGTTTCTTGGATAATTTGAGGAAATTTCTGTATGTTCTTTATGTCGTAATTAGCGTATTCGCAATTGTCATAATGACCCATTTCAAATTTTTCGGCAAAATATTTTTCTGAAAAAGAAAAACTAATATCCCGACCGAGGAGGCCAAATTTTAGTTGTTTTTTGGGTTTCTTTTTCATGTTTGAGGTATTTCTAATAGGACCCAACAAAATTACAAACTAACCCATTTGTTCATGTTAGGAGAATGTTATTTTTTACGTTGTTTTCCGGGTAATTTTGGTTTTCACAATTTTCACAACGATGGGCAATACAGAAATAACAATAATGGACAAAACTACTTTTTCAAAATTATCTTTTACCCATGGAACTTGTCCCATAAAATAGCCTAAAAATGTAATGCTCGTCACCCAAACTACAGCTCCTGTTATGCAATACAAAATGTATTTGTAATACTGCATACTGCCCGCACCCGCAACAAATGGGGCAATGGTTCTAATGATGGGTACAAAGCGTGCCATGATGACTGCTTTGCCGCCATTTTTTTCGAAAAATTGTTCGGTTTCGGTGATGTATTCTTTTTTTAAGAATAATATTTTTTCTTTTTTCTTGATGAAAACGCCAAATTTATTTCCAATAAAATAATTAACGTTGTCACCCAATAGTGCCGCAATGATTAGTAGTGGAATAATGATGGTCATGCTCAGTTGGCCGGTAGTTGCTGCAATTACTCCAATAGCAAAAAGCATAGAGTCACCAGGTAATAAAGGCATTACTACAAATCCGGTTTCTACAAACACCACTAAAAATAAAATAAAATAAATGAGACTGTCGTATTGTTGAATAAGCCCCTGAATAACGGTCAACGGGTCTTTTAAAAAGGCGATTAAAAAATCAATTATTTCCATAGGAATTTGTAAAACTAGTGTTCAAATTTAGCAATTTGCTGTTGTATTTCGGTACGTTCCCAAACAACTGGGAAATAATCTTTCAACACGGTACGATTGGTAAAATTTAATCGCATTCCGTTGTGAAGATGAAAATTCCCTTTGATGGATTCGTTGATTAAATAGTATAATCCAGCCAAGCGGTACTCAATTTCGTATTCTTCAGGAAATAGATTAGTAGCTTCTAATAAGATTTCAATTGCGGTTTCAAATTCGCCTAAAAATTGCAGCACATCGGTCCATAATGTAAAGGTGTCAAGATTTACATCGCCACATTCAAAAGATTTGCGATAGCCATATTCTGCTTCTTCAAACAAGTGTAAGGCACTATTTACGGCTGCAAAGCGTTTCCAATACATTGGATTTTCTCCGTCGATTCCAATGGCTTTATTGACATAGTATAAGGCTTTTTGAAAATCTTTTTGACGAATATAAAAGTCTGTAATCGCAATCCATCCTTTGTCCAATAAAGGATCTTCGTGAACTGTTTTTAGGTAGTAATTTAGGGCCAATTCCGTATTGTCTAAACGCTCATAGCATTTTGCCATGCGCAACAAAACAAACGAAGACGGATCGTCTAATTCAATGGCTGTAGTATAGCAATCTATTGCTTCTTGGAACTTTTTTAATTTTTCATACGACTTTGCTTTTTCCATATAGGCTCCTAAAAAGCCATCATCAATAACGGTCGCATATTCAAAAGCCCAAACTGCTTTTTCGTAATTTTTTAGGGCATAATATTGTCTCCCTAATTGATGCCAAGCCACTTCGCTGTATGGATTGTGGTTGATGAACGAATTCAAATAGACAATGGCTTCTTCGTTTTGATCTAAAAAATCAAAACAATACACCACATTATAAAGTGCAGAATAGTCTTCGGTGTCTTCTTCCAAGCATTTGATGAAATTCTCTTTGGCTTGTTCGAGGTTGTCCATGAACAAATACTCCATACCAATCATAGAATACACATCAGCATAATCATCGGTATATTGAAGTGCAATTTTTAAGAATTCAATTGCTTTAATATGATCATCTTTTTTGGAATAAATATTCGCTTTTTGAATGTAAATTTCCTCGTTTGTGGGTTCAATGGCATACAACTCATTGAGCAGTTTTTCAGCACTGTCGAGTTTGTCTTCGTAGACCAACATTTCAACGTGTACTAATTTTAATCCGGTAGATTTAGGATGTTGCTCTAATCCAAGTTTTAGCGCTTTTTTTGCCAAATTCAAGCGACCAGTATCCATGTAATGAAGTATGATGTCTTCAAATTCCTCTGAATCAAAGAAAAAAACTTTATTGGTTTTTAACATGGATTCAAACTTAGATAAGGACTGGCTATTTTCTTCTTCTTCGTGACTCAAATTCATAGCGCTTTTTTTATGATTTATCCTTACTAAAGGTACTTCGAATTAGTAGTTTGCTTGAAGTAAATAGGTAATTGTTTTAAACAATTTAATTAACAATTTTTAAACGTAAAATCAAACCTAGAACGTGATAATTAGATTTTTATTACTTCATTTCGTTTGCAATTTCCTCCAGTACATCATGAAGTATTGCGCACCCTTTTCGTATTTCATCTTCGCTAATGGTAAGGGGAGGAGTAATTCGAACGGCACAACCTTCAAACAACAACCAAAATAAAATAAGTCCTCTTTTGTGACAACGTAGTACAATTTCATTGGTAATTTCTGGTGTTTCGGTCATGGCGGCCAACATTAATCCGCGTCCACGAATTTCCTTAATTAAGGGGTGTACCAATAAACTTCTAAACAGCTGTTCTTTTTCTAGTGTTTGCGCCATTAGCTCGGTCTCAGTAAGCTCTTGAAGGGTTGCCAAGCAAGCGGCGGCAATGACAGGGTGTCCGCCAAATGTTGTAATGTGGCCCAACTTTGGGTCGTGACTCAATAAATCCATTAGGGATGCTGCTGCAGTAAAGGCGCCAACAGGCATACCGCCACCCATTCCTTTTCCCATTACCACGACATCGGGAATTACATCATAATTTTGAAAGCCAAAGAGTTTTCCCGTGCGACCAAATCCGGGTTGGATTTCGTCCAATAGCATCAAGGCCCCGACTTCATCGCAACGTTGGCGTACTTTTTTTAAAAAATTGTTTTGTGGTTCAATGAATCCTGCGCCACCTTGGATGGTTTCCAAGAGAATTCCAGCAGTTTTAGTTGTGATTTTTTCTAAATCGGCTTCGTTGTTAAAGGTTATAAAATCAACGTCGGGAATTAACGGGCGGAAAATTTGTTTGCGTTCTTCAAAACCCATGACACTCATACTTCCCATCGTGTTGCCGTGATAGGCATTGTGACATGAAATTAGTTGGCTTCTTCCCGTGACTCTTCGGGCTAGTTTTAAAGCGCCTTCTATGGCTTCAGTTCCTGAATTTACTAAATAGGTTTTGGTTAAAGGGTAGGGAAGGTTGTCAGCCAATAATTTACACAATTCAGTTGCCGGGTGTTGGGCATATTCCCCATAAACCATGACATGCGAATAGGTATCTAATTGTTTTTTTATCGCATCATTAACACGTTGGGGTTGGTGCCCTAACGTACAAGCCGAAACGCCCGCCACAAAATCTAAATAGGCATTTCCTTGGGTATCGTATACATACGAACCTTTGGCATGAGAAACTTCTAATGCTAAAGGGTAGGGTGAGGTTTGTGCTTGGTATTTAAAAAAATCGTGAATCATTGCTGTTGACTGAATCTATGGTTATTGCGTTGCATACTAGTATATTGCAACTATTTTTTAGGCGCTTTTGAGGGTTTTACAGTGCTTGTAGCTTTTTCTTTACCCTTAGGATTTTTTTCATCATAATTCAAGGTTTCATTTAAAACATCCATAGGTTTTTCAGCTTTAGTCGCTTTCTTTTTTGATTCGAGTTGCGCTTTAGTATCAAGGGCGAGTTCTTCATCAGGAAAAATAGCGTCTAACGAAGTAATTCGTTCATCTCCACGCCAAACAAATCCTCTTAATCTCCGGGCATTTTCTGGAAATTCTTCCTCGGGATAAATGTTGCTTTCGGCATTGTTATAGCCGGTCATGGTTTCAATTTTATTGTCGGTCATTTCAGCGTTTATTCGACTACACACCGATTTCCGTATGCCTACAAATTCATTTTTATCGTTGTAGATGTAATAAATAGATTCGGCATTTTTAATAATATCCACCTCTTTTAACTTTTGGTCTACAAATCGGCCAAACAAATTTTGTCCTTTAATTTGATTGTATCCGTTTTTACTGAGGGAATCTTTTTGGATGATGAATGCATTGTTAAGCACCTTTAATGAATCTAATTTTTCAGTTTTGCTGTTGCCAATCAAATGCATCAAATCTCCTGTCATTTGATTTTGATTGTTCCAAAGTATGGGTTTACCGATAAGTTGTGTCAAATTGCTTTTCGTACTGGAATGTAACGAATCGCATTTACCGCTCATGTCGCTTTTGTAAAAACGTACATTGTTAAACGCTCTAATGATGCGGTTTTCTTCCGGACCGGATACGATGATTTTTTTTCCATGCATGTACATGGTGTCTTTTTCCACAAGTGATTTTACCAAGGCCTTTTTGGTTAATACCATGGAGTCTTTTTTGGTTTCAATGTTGCGATACAATTCGGCAAAATGTCCGGTTGCAATTACTTTATTAACGGTATCGGTTATTTTTACATTGTTGATCCCTCTGGAGTAATTTTTCTTGCGGTCATAATAGAGGTCGTCGCCAACAATAATTTTATTATCGAACGTAATCTTAGAATTTTTAGTCAGTTTTCCGATATCGTTTGTCGTGTCATAAAACCCGTTTTCGGTATAAATTACATTCTCTTTACTTGTAATGGTAGAAGGGCCAAATACATAAGCGTGCCCGGAATTTTCATAAAAATCCAAATGATTGGTTTTGATGGTAGATTTCGGATTTTTAACGGTAACAGCTGTGGTAAATTTGTATTTTTTTTGATCTACATAATAACGACCCGATTTACTTTTTAAGACATTTTCTTTATTGTGAATGGTGCCAAAGGAATTGTAAAAAGCTTGTTGGTTTCTTTTATCGAAATAAACAGTATCGGTTACTAAAGTAGATTCGGGCGAACGCATTGAAACGTCTCCAGTTGCAAATGCAAATTCAATTTTGCCATCATATTCTGCATATTTGCTGTTTAGGAATATAGTATCTCCTTGATTGATTTGAACATTTCCAAAGGCTTTGATGTATTCTTCGTCTTTAAAATGGTAAGCTTTATTGCAGTTGATTTTAACGCCATTATGCAATACGCGAACATTTCCCGTAAACACAATGGCACCCGGAATTTCTGTTTGGTTCATGTCAATGAAGTCTGAATTCTCAATGATGATTTTTTTCTTTTCTTGTGCAAGAGAAAAGGAAACCATGAGCAATAAACACGCGATATAAAAATAGCTATTTTTCAAGTTGAAAAGATTTGGAGTCAAATTTAAGTAAAAACTAGAAATGCGGTGGCGTATTAAGATATTTTTATCAGTTTATTTTTACAAGCGCTCAGGATAATGACTGCCAATAAAAAACTCGCTACCCCAATAAAGGTTGTAGCGAGTTTAAAAAAAAAATAAAAAAAAATTATTTTGTAATCGTTTGTTTTCTATCAGGTCCCACCGAAATCACTTTAATAGGAACTTCAACGGCTGCCTCAATAAACTCGATGTAGGTTTTCAATTCCTGTGGTAATTCTTCATAAGTAGTCATACCGGTTAAATCGGCTTTCCAACCTTTCATTTCGGTCAGTATTGGAGTTACATTTTCAGGTTCGATGTTGTAAGGCAAATGCTGGATTTCTTGGCCTTTGTAGTGGTAACCTGTACACACTTGAAGGGTATCAAATCCAGAAAGTACATCGCCTTTCATCATGTATAATTGGGTAACACCATTCACTTGAACAGCATATTTTAAGGCAACTAAATCTAACCATCCGCAACGACGAGCACGTCCAGTAACCGAACCAAATTCGTTTCCAACTTTTGCCATGGTTTGACCGGCTTCCTCAAAATCTTCTGTTGGAAAAGGGCCGCTGCCCACGCGAGTGGTATAGGCTTTAAAAATACCAAATACGTCTTTTACTTTGTTAGGTGCAATACCCAATCCAGTACAAGCTCCAGCAGCTGTAGTATTGGATGAAGTTACAAAAGGGTACGTTCCAAAATCAACATCCAATAGCGATCCTTGCGCGCCTTCTGCTAAAATAGACTTACCTTCTTTTAAGGCTTTGTTTAAGTATTCTTCACTGTCAATGAAAGTTAATTTTTTCAAGTCTTTCACGGCTTCAAAAAACTCTTCTTCCATTTCTTTCAAATCGTATTGTAAATCCACATCGTAAAAAGCGATCATGGCTTCGTGTTTATCCGCCAAAGCTCTATAGCGCAATTTGAAATCTTCTAATTCTAAATCTCCAACACGCAATCCGTTTCTTCCGGTTTTGTCCATGTAAGTTGGTCCAATTCCTTTTAAAGTAGAGCCAATTTTAGCTTTTCCTTTTGAGGCTTCCGATGCAGCGTCGAGTAAACGATGTGTTGGTAAAATTAAATGTGCTTTTCTAGAGATAAACAATTTGGAAGTAATATCCATATTGAATTTAGCCAATCCTTCTATTTCTTTTTGAAAAACTACCGGATCGATTACGACTCCATTTCCAATGATGTTAATGGCATTTTTATGAAAAATACCCGATGGAATAGTTCTTAAAACGTGTTTGATACCGTCGAATTCTAAAGTATGTCCTGCATTAGGTCCGCCTTGAAACCTTGCGATGATGTCGTATTTTGAAGTAAGAACGTCAACTATTTTTCCTTTTCCTTCATCTCCCCATTGTAATCCGAGTAGTAAATCTACAGTCATTGTGTGCTTATTTTATTTGTAGTTAGGTGTTTGTTTCTTGTTTTTTTGTGCCATAAAAATAGAGTGAATGGGTTTGAATATCAATACCAAAAAGCTCTTCCATGGTTTGTTTGATTTGTTGTATTCTTGGATCACAAAATTCGATAACTTCGCCAGAATCGGTTAATATGATGTGATCGTGTTGTTTGTCAAAATACGATTTTTCGTAATGGGCTTGGTTTTGCCCGAATTGATGACGTCGAACCAGGCCGCATTCCAATAAAAGTTCGATGGTATTGTATAGCGTGGCTCTACTTACTCGGTAATTTTTATTTTTCATTTTGATGTACAACGATTCGATATCAAAATGCTCGGTTGCATTGTAAATTTCTTGAAGAATAGCAAAACGTTCGGGTGTTTTCCTGTGGGCTTTTTCTTCCAAATAGTTGGTAAAAACGGTCTTTACAATTTCCTGATTTTTGTTTTCCATTACTTTCTTACGTGAAATATGGGCAAAGATAGTGAAAGTTGGAATTTAGAGTTTAGAAATTCAAAGTATTTTTGAACAGAGTTATTAAGAGTAAGAAATAGGGGTTTATTTGTATACGCGAATAATTTTATCAATACCGTCGACCTTCTTGATGTTGTCAATTAGCTTTTTTAGGATGGTGTTGTTCTGTACCACAACCGTTACTTGCCCGTTAAAAATACCCGCCTCGCTACTTAAAGAAATACTTTGAATATTAACGTTCATTTGGTTAGATATCACCTTCGTGAGTTCATTGGTTAATCCCAAAGTATCCATGCCCGTAATTTTTAATACGGCTTTAAATTCTTCTTGCGAGGAGTCAATCCATTTCGCTTGAATAATTCGATACGCATAATTTGATTGCATGCTTATGGCATTCGGACAATCTTTTTTATGTACTTTAATTCCTTCGTTGATCGTTACAAAGCCAAAGACGTCATCTCCCGGTATCGGATTACAACAGCTGGAAAGTTTATAGTCCAATTTGTTTTGTTCGGCACCAAAAACCAGCATGTCAAATTTCTTACTGATTTCATTTTTAAGTATTTGTTCAGAGGCTGCTGATGGTGTTCTTTTAATTGTTTTCTTGAAAAAATTAACCAGCGTATTGTGTTTTTTAGCGGCATAATCTTTCAATTGTTGGTTTTCAATAGTGCCTATTCCGGCTCTATAAAATAAATCCAAGCTCGTTTGTAATTTGAAAAAATTAACCAATTCGTTTACGGTATTTTCATTCAAAGTAATTTTTAGATGGCGCAATTTGCGTTCTAATAATTCCTTTCCTTCTTCCGCAATTTTTTTGGTATTTTCGTTGAGTACATTTTTAATCTTGTTTTTTGCTCTGGAAGTGGTCACATAATCAAGCCACTGAGATGTCGGTTTTTGGTTGGGTGACGTAATGATTTCGACTTGATCGCCACTATTTAAAACATGGTTGAGTGGCACCAATTTTCCATTCACTTTTGTGCCTCGGGTTTTTACACCAATTTCAGAGTGTATGCTAAAAGCAAAATCTAAGGAAGTCGCTCCTTTGGGCAACGATTTGATTTCACCTTTGGGGGTGAAGACATAGATTTCTTTGGCATATAAATTGAGTTTGAAGTCTTCAACAAAATCAACGGCATTGCTGGTTGAATTTTCCAAAGCTTCTTTGAGTTGATTGAGCCAAATTTCCAAACCATGCTCTTCTGTGGCACCGTTTTTATATTTGTAATGTGCAGCATATCCTTTCTCGGCAATTTCATCCATGCGTTCGCTGCGCACTTGTATTTCTACCCATCGGCCTTTCGGACCCATAACAGTGATATGAAGGGCCTCATATCCGGTAGATTTGGGCGACGAAATCCAATCGCGTAATCGGCTTGGCGAAGGTCGATAATGATCGGTTACCACCGAATAAATTTTCCAGGCAAGGAATTTTTCATCGTGGGGATTGGATTTGTAAATGATGCGCAGGGCAAATTTATCATATACCTCATCAAAGGTAACCCCTTGATTTTTCATTTTTCTACGAATCGAATAAATTGATTTCGGACGTCCTTTCATCGTAAATTCAATTCCTTCTTCTTTAAGCGAGCTGCTAAGTATGTCTGAAATCGTTTTAATGTAGCCGTCTTGTTCCTCTTTGGTTTCCTTGATTTTACTTACAATATCATTGTAAATAAGTGGCTCTGTATATTTAAGGCCTAGATCTTCTAATTGGGTTTTGATGTTGTACAATCCCAAACGATGGGCCAGAGGTGCATATATGTATAAAGTTTCGGAGGCAATTTTGGCTTGTTTGTAATCGGCCATACTGCCCATGGTTTGCATGTTGTGTAAACGGTCGGCAATTTTAATTAAAATTACCCGAACGTCGTCGTTCAAGGTCAGTAACATCTTGCGGAAGTTTTCCGCTTGCATGGAAATTTCTTGGTCGGTTTTAACTTTTGCAATTTTGGTGAGTCCTTCGACCAATTGTGCAATTTTAGGATTGAACATTTTTTCAATGTCTAGCACCGAAATATCGGTATCTTCAACCACATCATGCATCAAAGCAGCAGCTATGGAAGTAGCGCCCAAACCAATATCTCGCGCCACAATTTTAGCTACGGCTATGGGATGGAAGATGTACGCCTCTCCCGATTTTCGTCTTTGGTCTTTGTGGGCATCAACGGCAACATCAAAAGCTTTGCGAATGATTTTTTTATCTTCAACGCTAAGTGTTTGGTAACTAATACGAAGAAGTTCTTTGTATTCTTGTGCAATGGCTTTATTCTCCGCTTCAATTTGTAATTCTGTCATACCTTAACTTTGATCAACTAAAAGTACGATTTTTTTTCGATTCTGCAAATCAGAAAATAGAAAAATGAATGCCGACTAAAAGCCACGTTGTCTTTTCGCTTCGAACAATAAAATAGCCGCGGCTACGGATACATTCATAGAATCGATGACGCCTTGCATAGGTATGATGATGTTTTTGTTGCTTTCGGTGCGCCATTTTTCAGACAAACCTGTAGCTTCTGTGCCAACCACTAGAGCAGTAGGCATAGTAAAGTTTTGTGTGTGGTATTCGGTAGCGTCTTGTAAAGTTGCCGAATAGATATTGATATTATGGGACTTCAAGTAAGCAATCACTTCTTCGGTGGTACCTACAGCAATTTGTCTGGTAAATAAACAACCTACACTGGAGCGCACGATATTCGGATTGTATGCATCACTTTTGGGATTGGCAAGAATAACCGCGTCAACATTAGCAGCATCAGCTGTTCGTAATATGGCACCCACATTCCCCGGCTTTTCTAAAGATTCGCCCACTAAGATGAGGGGATTTTTAGACAATTTCAAATTGGATAAGGCTAGAGATTTGGTTTTAAGTACGGCGAGAATTCCTTCTGTAGTATCGCGATAGGCTAATTTTTGGTAGACTTCTTTAGAAATTTCAATTAGTTCTATTTCAGATTTTCTGATGCTCAGATTTTCTGATAATTGACCCAATTCATAACAAATTAAAATGGATTCTATTTCATAACCACCTTTTAGAGCCAATTCAATTTCGCGTTGGCCTTCCACTAAAAAAGTGCCCGTTTCCTTGCGAATTTTCGCCTTTTCTTGCAACTGAACGAGCGATTTTATGTAGGGGTTTTGGACAGAGGTGATTTGTTTCATGGGTGCGCAATTGAAGGTCAAAAATACAAAAAAAAGCCTCTCAATTACTGAAAGCCTTTCGGATTATTTTTTCTGTTGTTCAAATTTTCCTTTGTATCGTTCGTTAAGTTCGGTGTGGTGACTTTCCAAACTAATTTGTCTACCATCAATAAAGGCCAAGGAAATGATATTTGATTTCATCTCTAAAGCATCGCCATCCGATAGGAATAACGTGGCACTTTTTCCGGCTTCTAACGTGCCATAATTGTTGTCTATTCCTAAGATTTTTGCCGTATTTCCAGAAATGAGTTGAACGGCTTGTTCTTTGGTCAATCCCCATGCAGCACATGTACCAGCATAAAAAGGTAAATTACGCGTTTGCATGCGTTCCATGTCTCCTGCGTTTTGTAAGCCTACTAAAACTCCTGCATCGACCAAAATTTTTGCGTTTTTATAGGGTAAGTTAACATCTTCGTCTTCTAACAAAGGCAAATCGTGTATGCGTTTGAGCAAAACCGAAACGTTGTTTTCTTTCAAAAGTTGGGCTACCTTGAAAGCATAGTAGCCTCCAATAATCACCATTTTTTGGATGTTGTTTTTCTTTTTGAATAATACAGCATCGATGATTTCTTTTTCGCCATTTGCACTAACATATAACGTTTTATCACCCGATTGCAGGCCTTTCATCGCTTCAAAAGGCAGGTCTTTTTTATCGTTTTTACTCGTTAAATAAGCAAATGCATTGTCAAAATAGGTCTGAATTTCTTTGATTTGGGGTTCGTAGTTTTTATTGGACTCAATACCTCCAGGTTCGGCCCACCATCCCGCTCTAGAATAACTTCTAGGCCAATTCAAATGCAGGCCTTCGTTTTCTTTTACAAGGGCATCTTCCCAATTCCATGCATCTAATTGCACAATAGAAGAGGTGCCAGAAATGCGTCCGCCTCTTGGCGTAATTTGTGCCAATAAAACACCATTCGGACGTGTAGTCTCTACTAGTTTTGATTCGGCGTTATAAGCGATAATACTTCGCACGTGGGGATTGAATTCGCCAATTTCACTTTCGTCATCGGAAGCACGTACGGCATCAATTTCTACCAATCCCAAAGTAGAGTTTGGAGCAATAAATCCAGGATACAGGTGCTTTCCATAGGCTTCAATTACAATATCATGTTTGGCAGGTTTCATAAGCGTAGCATCGCCAATGGTAACAATTTTTCCATTTACAAGCGATACCAAACTGTTTTCGATTACGCTTCCATTGCCTATATGCGCTTTGGCTCCTAAAATTAAAATCGATTTGCTTTGTTTAGGAGCTGGTGTTTGTTGGGCAAACCCAAACAAAGAGATGAATACTAGAACGATATATTTTTTCATATTAATTGTATTTATAATGTGATGCTGAGCAATATTCTCCTAAGGTGTCGCAGTGGTAGTGACCATTTTCTTTTTTCTTCGGTAACTGCGTTTTCATTCCTTTGTTTTTTGCGTCTAATAGGGAATTGATCAATTCAGCACGTTCTTTTTGAATGGTAGCTAAATTTTCTGTTTCTTTTTCTAAATCGTAAAAAATGATACCATCAACCAATGTTTTTTCTGCACGGGTATAAATTGATAACGGACTGTCCGACCATAAAACCACATCGGCATCTTTCCCCACTTTTATACTGCCAATGCGATGATCCATTTGAAGAATTTTTGCCGGATTTAATGTAACAAAATTCCAAGCCTCTTCCTCAGTTACATTGCCATATTTTACAGTTTTAGCGGCTTCTTGATTTAAGCGACGCGACATTTCGGCATCATCGGAGTTGATAGAAACCGTGACACCTTCGTTCATCATGATCGCGGCATTATATGGAATGGCATCGTTAACTTCATATTTATAAGCCCACCAATCGGCAAATGTAGATCCCGCTACTCCATGAGCCGACATTTTATCTGCCAATTTATAACCTTCTAAAATGTGGGTAAAGGTTTGAATTTTGAATTGGTAGCGCTCGGCCAATTTCATCAGCATGTTGATCTCTGATTGCACATAGGAGTGACAAGTAATGAATCGTTTTTTGGCTAATATTTCGCCAAGAACTTCCAATTCGATATCAAATCGAGGGAGTACCTTGTTTTTGTTGGTACCAGATTTGTAGGCATCCCACTCGTTTTTATATTCGATCGCTCGGGTGAAATAATCTTCATAAACCTGCTCCACGCCCATACGAGATTGTGGGAAACGATTGCGGGAAAAATCACCCCAATTGGATTGTTTTACATTTTCACCCAAGGCAAATTTGATGTATTTTGGAGCGTCTTTCACCAACATTTCGTCAGGAGCATAACCCCATTTTAATTTTATGAAGGCGGCACGACCTCCAATAGGGTTAGCCGAACCGTGAAGTAAATTAGCCGATGTAACTCCTCCGGCTAAATTTCGATAAATATTAATATCTTCTGAATTTACAACATCTTCAATAGTAACTTCAGCAGATGAATTTTGTCCGCCCTCATTCACTCCATTTGATATGGCAATATGAGAGTGCTCGTCGATGATACCTGCCGTAAGATGTTTTCCCGTTCCGTCAATAACTTGAGCACCATTAGCCGGTAAGTTTTTGCCTATTTTAGAAATTTTTCCATTTTGAATCAGTACATCAACCTCTTTAAGTATGCCCTCTTTTTCTCCTGTCCAAACCGTCACATTTTGAAACAACAGCGTTTCTTGTTTTGGTTTTTCAGCTGCTCCAAATGCTAAATTAGGATAAGTAACAACATACATGTTCGGAATTTTAGGCGTATCTTTTTTATCCTCTTTTTTATCTTCTGTTATTTTTGCTTCTTTTTTAAGGGCAGTCCAAGTGGTTTCATTTCCATTTTCTAAAACTGCTTTTCCTTGCATTGCTTGGTTGCTCCATGTTCCAGAAAGGCGAACAAAATTAGCTTTGCTGGTATCTTGATTTTTAATAACCAAATTGATCCATGGGTCATTAAACTGGATTTTGGTTCCAAATGTAATACTGTCCTTAACTGCTTTTGCTTCAAATTTTGAAAGATCGCCTTCAATTTTTAAGTCAAATTTTTGATTGTTAACCGTCAATTCGTAGTTGCCTCTGATGTCGGTAGGGTTAAGTTTAGTAATGATATTTCTTTCACCTTGCACCCAGTTTTCCATAATTTCGGTTTTATCTTCAAAAAGATCACCCGAAGCAATAATAAAATTGGCCAATTTACCTTTTGCAAGGGAACCCACTTGGTCAAACTGATTGATCAATTTCGCCGGATTTTCGGTCAAGGCTTGTAGTGCTTTTTCTTTTGGCAAACCATATAAAACAGCCTTTTTCAAATTAGAAAGAAACGATTTGGTGTCTTTAAGATCGGCAGCTGTAATGACAAAAGGAATGTTATTTTGAGCCAGTATTTTTAAATTAAATGGTGCTTGGTTCCAAAATTTTAGATCACTCACGCTAACTTGTTGAGCCAAATAAGGATCGGCAACATCATACGCTTCAGGAAAATTGATTGGGATGATAAATGTAGCATTTGATTTTTTGATTTCGTCTATGCGCTCAAATTCGTTACCACTTCCTTTAATTAGGTAGTTTACACCAAACTCATCTCCTAATTTGTCGGCTCTCAACGCATTTAATTTATCGCCTGCATTAAATATTTGGATCAAATTTTTATTTCTGTTGAATGCTTCTAATGAGAAATCTTTTGAATTACTAGTGCCTTGCGCATACCATTTTGCATCGTGAAATACTTGACGAATCAAGGCCATGCTACCCATCATAGAAGAAGGATAACTTTGTTTCGTAAATTTACTTCTGCTGAACGTAAAGTGTTGTGATATTTTTTCTTTTAGAATGCGTTTTGCATCGGTAGCTTTGTCGTTCAGGGTCCAAAAAAGCCCGGTCCCAGCAATTATTCCATCGTTGTGATGACTCACTACAGCGCCAAATCCAATACCTCTTAGGTTGGCTGCATTTTTTTCGTCGTACCCAATATTTTCATAAGCATTGTATTCAGGTTTGATATGATCATTCCAATAATACCCTTCTCGGTTGGTGTCGTACTGCGGTGTAAAATTACCGTTGGGTCTAGCGTTGGGCTTATTAATCCCAAATTCACTGTATAATTCAATGAAAGATGGATAAATGGTTTTGCCTTTGGCATCAATTATTTCTGAACCTTTAGGAAGCACTACGGTCGTGCCAACGGCTACAATTTTATTTTCTTTAATCAGCAAGGTTGCATTTTCAATTTTTTGTGTTGCTGAAAGATAAATGGTAGCATTTTGAATGGCGGTATAATTTTTAAAGCTTTGTTTTACCCCATCATTTTTTGGAAAATAGTCTTGTGCATGAAGGGTAGAACTCACTAAGAATAGGAGCCATAACGTTAAATATCTCATATTTGTTAAATTTAGTACTGGCTAAAGATAAAAATTATCTCCAAAAAAATAGGTATTGCACTATAATTTAACAAAATTTCAGAAGTGTTTATAGGGTATAAAGCTATAAATGTGAAAATAGTATTAGTAAGCCAAATACAAATATCCAACTAATGCATTTGGATAGTCGGGGTCGTTAAGGTTTAAAACATAGTAATAGGTTCCTTCCGGTGCTTTTTCTCCGCCAATGGCATTGGGAACCGTTCCGTCCCAATCGGCTTTAGAATTATTCCCTGTCCAAACTAATTTTCCCCAACGGTTGTAAATTTCCAGGTTAAAATTCACGAATACATCCCTCAAACCTTCAATAAAAAAAGTATCATTTGAACCGTCACCATTTGCAGAAACTGCATTGTAAACGGTAGGGGGACAATTTCTTGTTAACAAAGAAAACGACGTAATGGCATAACAATTTGCATTTTCAACCCGAACAAAAATTTCTTTAGGTGTCGAGATTGCTTCATAATTGGCAATGTTTAATAGTGCCAGAATGTCCGCCTCAGCATTGGTGCTGGTTTCATAAAAATGGACTACTTGAGTGGGATCGGTCTTAACTGCTGATTCATACGATGAAAAATCAAACTGACCTCTGGTAAGTCCTAAATTACAGGAGGTCAAATCTTCTAAAGCATTAAAATCAGGTGAGGTTGTCAATTCGACCGGAATAGAAAAAGTATTGTTGTTTTCATTGAGTTCATTTACGGTGCCGATGCCATTCCCCATATCATCAACTACTGCTTGAAGGTTAAAATTATTGGAAATCGATATAGGGATGTTGAGTGAAAAAGTTCCGGTTTCTGAACCCCCAATCGCTATGGCATTTTGTGTAAAAGTTCTTCCAAGAAATTGCCCTGCACTATAAAAGGAAATCGAAGTATTTGCAGGTAAAATTTCAGTAGAATTGGTGTTGTAAACGGTATAATTTATGTTGACCTCTCGACTATTACACAGGGTTGCCACATTATTAATTACAACAGTAGCATCGGGTAATTGACTGTTTAGTTTAGTAATTACCGTATTGATCATGATGAAATCTTGAGACGACGACAGCGTTATGGAGGCACTGGTGTCGCCAATCGCTACGTAATTATCAATTTCGTAAACATCCAAATCCATGTTATACAGCGTGTTGGAACCCGTTATTGAATTCGTACTGTTAAACACATTATTGATGGGATTCATGGCATTACTTATTGCAATGCTATTTACTGAAAATGTTTCTGTAGGCAGCTGCGAGTCACCTTCCCAAGCAATAAATCCAGCTTTGGCATTGGTATTATTGAGTACAAATAAATTGGTTAAATTGATTTGTAAGGCATCTGGAACCCCTTGTAGACCATCATAAATATTGAGTTGGTTCAAGGTTAAACTCGGATTTTCATATACAATCAATATGGCCCATCCGGCAAAATTTGTTTTTCGGGAATAATGCAAAGCCTCAAATGCCGAAATATCCAAATCTGATAGGGTATAGGTGCCGTTTCCTGTTGCTTGAACATAGGAAGTGATATCTTTAAACGCACTAAAATAAGTAAAGGTACTGGGTGAGAAAAAACGCGCATGGGAAAAGGTGCGATCAGCAGTCAGTGGGTTTCCGTTTAGGTTGACTTGAAAGTCGCCATCGCCACTACCCGCCCAATACAAATAGGCACGTACAATGCGGTCTGATGGAGACATGTTTAACTGTGCAGCCGAAGACGAACTGGTAATGTAACTAAATGTAGGATTGTTCTCTGCACTATTCATGGTGTTTCCAATGAATGTGAAATCATAGCGACCATTGATCTGTTCAAAGAGTGTGATGTCCTGAGCATTCAATCGCAAAATTCCCAAAAATGTGAGCATTACGATGAGGTAATGTAGTTTTTTCATTTTTTTCAAACCCGTAATTTTGCATCTAATTTACTACATTTTATTTAAAAAAATGAAAATTGAAACTTTGTCAGCTAAAAAATTAGTAATTTTCCCCAATTAAAATTAGGTTTTGAAAAGTTATCACGTTAGAACATATCAATCAGCAGATTATGCATCTTGGAACGAATTTGTAGCCCAATCCAAAAATGCTACTTTTTTATTTCATAGGGATTTTATGGAATACCATAGCGATCGATTTGATGATTTTTCAGTATTAATTTTAGATAAAAAGCAAAAAATTAAAGCTATTTTACCTGCAAATAAAGTAGGTAATACTCTTTACTCACATCAGGGGTTGACCTATGGAGGTTTGGTCCTTCAACAAAAAACGAAGCTTCAAGAAGTTATTGCCATGATGCAAATTATGCTTCAATTTCTAAAGGATCAGCATATTGATCGTTTGCAATTGAAACAATTGCCATCCATTTATTGTGATTTTCCTTCCGACGAAATGGAACAGTTGTGTTTCTTATTGAAAGCGCAATTGGTAAAAAGAGAGGCTTTGGCGGTTGTTGATTTTTCACATAAAATGGAAGTTTCTAGGGTGCGCAAAAGGGGCATTGAAAGAGGGCAAAAGTTGGCATTAAACATCAAAGAAGTATCCGATTTTGAAGAATTTTGGACCAAAATGTTGGTACCTAATTTGCAAGAGCGCTATGCAGCAAAACCGGTTCATAGTCTCGCCGAAATTACACATTTGAAAGCCAAGTTCCCTGAAAACATCCGCCAATTCAATGTCTATTTTGAAAACGAGATTATTGGTGGTGTTACCCTTTTTGTTACGAAAAATGTGTTGCATCCCCAATACATTTCTGGCAACAAGAAGTTCAATACAAAATACGGGGGTCTGGATTTTTTATACCATCATGTAATGACAACTGTTGCCACATCGCAACACTATTTTAATTTTGGGAGTTCGAGCGAAAATAACGGACTGCAACTCAATACGAGTTTGCATTATTGGAAAGAATCTTTTGGTGGACGAACAGTTGTCCAAAATTATTATGAAATAGCGACCCAAAATCACGACTTATTAGATACTGTACTCTTATGATTCCATTCCTTAATTTAAATAAAATCAACCAACCTTTTGAAGCGGCTTTTCAAGAAAAAGTGAAGCAGTTTTTTGAAGCGGGATGGTATGTTTTGGGAAAGGAAGTCAGTGCCTTTGAAGCAGGATTTGCTTCCTACTGTGGTACCAAATATTGTATAGGAGTTGGGAATGGTTTGGATGCATTAGTACTCATTTTTAAAGGGTATATTGAACTTGGAAAGTTGCAAAAAGGCGATGAGGTGTTAGTGCCTGCAAATACCTATATAGCAAGTATTTTAGCGGTATTGCAAGCCGACTTAGTGCCGGTTATGATCGAGCCAAAATTGGAAACCTATACTGTTGATCCCCATGCTATTGAAGCTAAAATTACGACGAAAACTAAAGCCATAATGCCGGTTCATTTGTACGGACAATTGTGCGAAATGACAACAATTAAAGAGATTGCTAAAAAACACCATTTATTGATAGTTGAAGATGCGGCGCAAGCCCATGGAGCAACTGGAAACGGAACTAAAGCTGGAAATTTTGGAAATGCGGCTGGGTTTAGTTTTTATCCGGGTAAGAATCTAGGAGCTCTAGGCGATGCGGGTGCGATAACAACCAATGATGCTGCTTTAGCGGAAGTCTTATTTTCATTGCGAAATTATGGTTCGAAAGTGAAATATGAAAACGATAGGCTTGGCGTTAATTCGCGATTGGATGAATTGCAAGCGGCCTTTTTAAATCTAAAGTTACCCCATTTGGAGGCCGAAAATGAATTCCGAAGACGCCTAGCGAAACGGTATCTTTTGGAAATCAACAACGAGAAAATTATCTTGCCGCAATGGGATGGAACCGAAAATCATGTGTTTCATTTGTTTGTTGTTCGCACTCAAAATAGATCGACACTTCAAGAATATTTGAAAAGTAAGGAAATTGAGACCATGATCCATTATCCCATACCTCCACATAAACAAAAAGCGTTGTTCAATTGGAATAATTTATCATTTCCAATTACTGAAAAAATTCATGATGAAGTATTAAGTATACCATTGAATTCAAGTTTGAGTGAAAATGAAATTCAACATATTATTGCAACTTTAAATCGGTATTAAAATGGGAATTTTACAGTTATTCAAAGAAATTGCTTTTGTAAAGCTTCGGATTTTAAAATATAAAAGTGTTTCCTCATGCCAACAGGTTTCGGGGCAGCCAAAATTGTTTCATCCGCTTCAGTTAAATGGGAAAGGAAAAATAGCGTTTGGAGAAAATGTGCAAATCGGTGTGGTTAATGCACCGCATTACTATTCGCATTATTCCTATTTTGAAGCACGAGACTCCAATAGCGAAATTTGCATCGGGAATCACGTGCGCATCAATAACAACTGTTCCATTGAAGCCCTATCAAAAATTACCATTGAAGATCATGTATTACTAGGCGTCAATTGTGCTATTTTGGATAATGATGGTCATAATTTAGCGATCGATTTACGAGATAATGGTCCCGTTGCATCAAGTGAAATCCATATCCAAAAAAATGTGTTCATTGGCGATCATGTGACCATTTTAAAAGGAGTCACAATTGGTGAAAATTCAGTTATTGGGAATCATTCCGTGGTCACAAAGAGCATTGCTGCCAATGTAATTGCCGCTGGTAACCCCGCAAAAGTTATTAAACAGCTTTGATTTGAATATACTAAAACGCCATACATTACTAAAAATAGTATCATTAAACGCATTGAGTGTTGGTGCTCAATTTGTGTTGGGTATTTTTTCGGTACGCATTGTTTCCGAATTTTTAGGTCCAAACGGCATGGCGCTGACGGGTAATTTTAGAAGTTTTACCAGTCTGTTCAAATCCGTAAGTGTAATGGGATTAAAAGAAGGCTTGATCAACCTAATCACAACTACTGCCGATAAAAAAGAAAAAGACAACATCCTATTTACATTTCTAAGTTTCTTTTTAATGATAGCCATTGGATTAGCAATAATCATAATTGCTTTTTCCGAACCGATGAGTATTTATTTGTTTAAAACCGCTGCGTATGCGAACTACCTCGTGTATTTTGCAGCCTTATTGCCGTTTTTTGTACTTCAAACGGTATTGGTTTCACTATTGAATGCCTTACAGCAGTTTAAAAAAATAATCGGAATTCAAATTGTGACAAATTTCGTATTGTTTTTGGCTTCCTTTTATTTGATTTACCAAGAATTGTTAGCGGGAGCCTTTCTTTCGATTGCAATAACCGATTTGATCGGAGGTGTAGTGGTACTTTTTTTTGCTAAAAAACACTTTACGCTTAGCTTTCACTTTCAAAGTAGTGCGATAAAAACCATTTCAAAGTTCATCATTATGGCTTTGGTCAGCGCTATTGTTATCCCACTAACAGCAATTTTGCTGCGAAATCATATCATTGACGAGGCTAATTTGTCTTCAGCAGGTATTTGGGAAGCTACTTCTCGAGTATCCAGTTTTTATATGCTGTTTTTTAGTACGGGTTTGTCCTTATATTATTTACCCAAATTAGGAATGTTGCAAACAGCTGCCGAATTTAAAGAAGAATTGGCTTATTATTTTAAGACGATCGTTCCGCTTTTTGTTGGTGTTGGAATTTTAGTCTATCTGTTTAAAGACGTAATTATTTCCATTGCGCTTACTTCCGAATTTACGCCCGTACGCAAACTACTGGTTTGGCAACTTGTGGGCGACTTAATCCGAATCATGACGTTGGCCTTTGGTTTTCAAATTTTAGCCAAAGCCATGGTCTATAAATATATATTCATAGAGTTACTTTTCAACGGATTGTATTTGCTTTTCGGATTTTTACTATTTGAATCCCAAAAGGTAGAAGGAATTGTTCAAGCCTATGCAATTGCGAATGGAATTACCTTATTATTGGTTGTATTCCTTTTTAGAAAATTATGGTTGCGTTCTATTAATAAAATAAATATTAAATTAAATGATTAAAAAAAAATCACCTGAGATTTCAATTTTAGTTCCATTATTTAATGAAGATGAAGTTTTCCATTCTTTGATAGAAAGATTACAAAATGTTATTAATGAAACTACATTTGAATGTTCCGTTTATCTAATAAATGATGGTAGTTATGATGAAACCTATCAAATGATAAATGAAATTTGTGAAATTGATGAAAGATTTATCGGAATTCACTTATCAAAAAATTTTGGCCATCAAAATGCTGTTGCAGCAGGCTTGACTATTTGTGAAGGAACTCAAGGTGCATTAATAATTGATGGTGATTTGCAAGATCCCCCAGAATTAATACATCAATTTTATAAATTAATGTTAGAAGGAAATGATGTTGTATATGCAGTTAGAACGAACAGAAAAGAATCTTTTGCAAAAAAAATATTATATAAATTATATTACAGGCTTCAAAAACACATTTCTAATTTTAATATTCCAATTGATAGTGGCGATTTTTCAATGATTAGCAGAAGGGTAATTAATCAATTGAATATTATGCCTGAGAAGGATTTATATTATAGAGGAATGCGAGCTTGGATAGGATTTAAACAAGTGCCATATGTTTATGAACGTGATGAAAGATTTGCAGGAGAATCAAAATACACGATTAAATTACTTTTTAATTTAGCTTATAAAGGGATTTTTAATTTTAGTGATTTCCCAATTCAATTTATTACTCGATTGGGTTTTATTAGTGTTTTTGTTTCTCTATTATATTTTGGATACAATTTATATCGAAAACTATTTTATAATGATATTCCTCAAGGATTTACGGCAACAATTTTAGCTATTATTTTATTTAGTGGTGTGCAGTTAATATCTTTAGGAGTAATAGGTCAATACTTATTGAGAATTTTTAAGCAAGTACAAAATAGACCCTTGTTTATAATTGATAAAATTGTAAAAAAAGATGATTCTGAAATTGAAATCAATGATTAAAATGCCAACTAAAATAGATATTTTTATCAATTATCTTATTAAAAATCCAATTCAAAATATTGTTTTTTTTGGAATTTTATTGCGAGCTTTTTTCTTTTTAATTTTTTATGCATCGGTTACTATTTTTCCGGATTCTGATGGTTATATAGAGTTGAGTAAATTAATTTCCGAATTTAATTTGAAGGATTATCATGGGCTTCGTTCACCAGGTTATCCCTTAATTATAGCTTTTTTTAATCAGGATTTATATTATGTTATTTTTTTTCAGTTTTGTATCGGAATTTTATCAACTGTTTTTTGGTATAAAACACTTGTAAATTATAAGTTTAGTCTAAAATCCAGTTTTATAGTTACTATATTTTTAGGGAGTTTTATTAATGTTTTTTTCTACGAGACGAATATTTTAGTTGAAGCTATAGTGCTGTTTTTTATCTCAATTTTATTCTATTTAACATCTGATAATATTTTAGAACGTCTTACTTTTAAAAACTTAATTGGACTTAGTTTGTTTTTCGGATTGTTAGTATTAATAAAACCTTTTTATGCTTTTTTACCTTTTTTATTGTTTGCTTTTTTAGTAATAAAAAAACCATCATATAAAACAGTATTTTCAAAAAATATAATTTTAGTGGTTTTCTCTTTAATTGCTTATTATGGTTGGAGTTATGTTAATAAAGTAAATACTGGCTATTTTGCTGCAACCTCCTATTACGGATTAACAAATGCTCAGAATTGTGTTTATTTTGCTGAAAAAACACCTAAAGAATTCAATTGGATTTCTAAGCCTTATGTGTTTTATAGAGAAAAAGCTATTCGAGAAAATGAAGATGTGGCGATGTCAATATGGTTTGCTTATGAAGATGGAGCCTTTGACAAATATAATCTTACTTTTCAAGAATTATCTATTGAATTAGGTAAATTCGCAAAAGTCGCAATCAAAGAAAATCCAGACGAATATATAAAACAAGTATTTTTTAGATCATGGCTCAACTTTTGGAAACCAACCTTTAAATACAACGATGATAAGTTTAATTTTAAATATGCAAATAAAATTTGTGTAAGTATTTGGTACTTGCAACGCTTTATTTTGATTTTATTTAGGATATCTTTTTTGTTGTTAATTCCATATTATATTTATCAGTTTATCAAAAAGAGAACTTTAACTAATGAAATAATAATAATTACAATTGTTTTTGGAAATTCAATTTTGCAAGCAATGGTAACTTTTGGAACTAATGATAGATATAGTTTTCCCTATGAATTTATAATGAATATTTTAGTTTTAATGTTTTTTAAAGATAAATTGTTTATTCCCAGAAATTTAAATACTTCTCAGCAATAAACTTATATTCATGTTCCTTTTCAATAAAGTTTCTTGCTTTTTTAGAAATTTCAATGATTTTTTCTGGATGTTCAATCAAATACGATAGTTTTTCTGCTATTTTATCAGCATCAGGTAAGGCGTTAATACATACTTCGTCTTCTACTAATTGATAATGCTGTAGAAATTCATTTTCGGCTCCGGTAAAAACGACTTTGCCTTGTGCCATAGCTTCTAATGCATTATACCCTTGATCATAGGCGTGTACTTGGTCTAATATAATGTGCGCCTTGTGATAACGACTCATGTATTCTGCGTAAGGAAGGTTTTCGGTGGTAATAATTTCAATTGTTTTGTACTGCTTTTCTTGGATACGTGCTAGTGCTTCTTCAAAATAGGGAATTCCTTTTTTTAGATAACTTAATCGGTTTATTCCTAAGAAAATTACAATTTTATCAGCAATTACAAGTTCTTGATGCTTCAGTCGATCGGTATTGATGGGATTGGGTATAAAGGTGGTGGAATAGCCCATTTTTTGCATCGGAATTTCGTAGTCTAAGTCGGAGGTGATTCGCTTTTGGCAATTTTCTACCAAATAGGTAAAGGTTTTTCGGTAACCCTTTTTTTGATATTTTAGCGAATAATGAAACGTTTTTCGCAACGAAGGATCTTGTAAATAGGGTGTCAATACCGAGTACTTCAATTCGCCAGTTAATTGATAGCTGACAACAGGCGTTTCATCACCACAAATGAGCAAGCTTCTATTTTTTATAAACGCAAAGAGTTTTTTGTACAGTAAACGGGCGAGAAAGGGATAGGTTTCTAGAGCATCGGAATTGATGAGTTGCACGTGATCAAAGCCCTTTAGTTTTGGAAGTAATTTATAAAACCGAATGGCCCTTTCTGTTTTTTCCAAGTCAAATCCAGTGAGCTTTCGAATAGCGCTACAAACTAATTTGGTCCAATTGTATTTGTTGCAAGTTTTTGCTGCAATTGAATAGTCCACAGGAAACATTTTGAATTTGTCACCCGTTCCCACAATTTTTACGTCGTGTCCCAAAGCCACCAATCCTTCTTTCAACGAATTGTGTAATCGACTATATTCACCGAGCAAAAGTATTTTCATGGAATAGTTCTAAATGCTAAATTCTGATTGCTAAATTCATATCTTTGTGTAAATATAGTATAATTGAAAAAATGTATCAAGTATCTGACATAGAAATATTAATTGCCACCATGAATCGCGATGATTTGGCGTTTTTGGAGGTCATGTTTTCAAAGACAGATGTTACAAAATACAATATTCTCATTATCAATCAAACCACCACAGAAAAACAATTACATACAACTTCCCACACGATTAACGTTATCAATGTATTGGAAAAAGGCTTGTCCAAAAGTCGCAATTTGGCCCTTCAGCATGCTACTAAAAAGTTACTCGTTTTTACAGATGATGATGTGGTTTTTGAAGCGAATTTTGATACAACTATCCTAAAAGCCTTTACAGATCATCCACATATTGATGGTTTTCGATTTCAATACGCAAACAGTCAAATTAATTTGGCCAAAAAGTATCCGCGTACTTTCCAGTCCCAATTATCTACGTTGGAAATTTTAAATACTTCAACGGTAGAATTAGTTTTTAAACACAATAGCCTTACCAATGCGATGTTGCATTTTGATGAAAATTTTGGTTTAGGGGCTCGATTTTGTATGGGGGAAGAAGCTATTTTTCTGTCTGAAGCCTTAGCTAACGGATTAAAAATAGGGTTTGTGCCGCAAACACTACTCACACATCCTCAACCTACTACTTCTCAAAAAGTATCGGTTTTAGAGCACTATTTTCATCAATCGGCAGTTTTTTATCGAATTTTTGGTAAAATGTATTTATTTTGGGTAGCTTTGAAACTGCTTTTTGATCTAAAACAGGGCAAGATTGCATTTAAAGCCATCCCAAAGGTTGTATCACAAGCATTTAAAGGAAAAAAAGCCTATGTCGACACTACAGCATTGTAAAATTCTATCGGTTCCAAAAATTGAAGACCCAAGAGGCAATTTGTCGGTCATAGAAAACGACGTCATTCCATTTGAAATGAAACGGGTGTATTATTTGTATGATGTACCAAGTGGGGCAGAGCGTGGCGGACATTCGCATAAGGAACAACAAGAGTTTTTGGTTGCCTTATCCGGAAGTTTTGATGTGATTTTACATGACGGCCAACACGAAAAATTGGTAACGCTTAATAAGCCTTTTGAAGGATTGTTGATTTCCAATGGAATCTGGCGCGAATTGAAAAACTTTTCGTCGGGGGCAGTTTGTTTGGTCATTGCCTCAGCTGTTTTTGAGGAGGAAGACTACATTAGAACTTTTTCGGAATTTTTACAATCAAAACATTAGTGGTATACCGAAAAATCAATTCCAATTTTTTTCAATTGCTGTTTAAGGGTTAGCAAAAAACGCAAGATAAAGCTAGGTGTTCCCAATAAGAGCTTTGTTTTGAAGGGTATTTTTGTAGCAATATCGTGGAGGTAAAGATTTGATTTTTCAGTGGCACCCGCCATTTTAAAGTGCAAGGCATATTCCAATCGGTACAGATCTAAAAATTTTTTCAAACTTTTATTTTGTGTTTCGGCAGCAGCAAATTGCGTAAAATCCATCAATTTTTTTTCTAAAATAGGCGTTTTAGCCAATGAATTTGGTGTTTCAAAATGGTATAAAACCGTGTATTCATTATGAAGCGCAACGGGATACTTGAGGCCAATTTTGGTAAACAATTCTAAATCTTGCCCACTGCTTACTTGCGTATTGAAAACAAAATCATTTTTCAATAGTTTTATAGGAATGGCACAAGCCGATGTGAGACTCACACGATGGATCAAACTTGCTTCAAAGTAATCGAATAGTACGCCTCTGAAATTCTCAGAAATGCTATTGGAATAGTTGGGTGTAAGTAGAGTGTTCTTCGAAATTTTTGTTTGATACCGACTACAATACAGTCCGCAATTTGGAAAGTCGGTCTGCAGTTTATATAGTGCTTCTAAATGATTGGGATACCAATAATCATCGGCATCTAAAAAAGAAATCAACTCCCCGGTAGCTTTTTCAATACCTGCATTTCGAGCGGCAGCTGCCCCAAGATTTGGTTGTTGCACCCATTGAATACGCGGATCAGTAAATTGGGATACAATGGCCAAACCACCATCTGTTGATCCATCATCGATTATAATGACTTCAAAATCGGTATAAGTTTGTTGCAGCACTGATGTAAGGGTTTCAGCAATACTAAAAGCCTTGTTATATAGCGGTATGATGACAGAAATCGAACTCATTTTTTCTTATGAATTAAGTGCATGTAATATCCTAATTTATAAAAATCAAAGAGGAATAATTTCGGGTGAGAAGCAGTCAAGTGACGCACCAACGCTTTTCTAAAAACGTTAAATAATAAAACAATTAGCGTATTTGCTGGGAAAAAATCCAATTTTATACTCCAACGACTCATGCGAGTAGCCTTAGGGGATACAATTTTTGTTTCAATCAGTTGTTTTAGGTTGTCTAAAGCTTCTTCGGTTTTGTTTAAAAAAACAGCTCCTGATTCCAAGTTTTCATGAAACAAGGGATTGTGTATGTGGTTGATTGCAATGCCTTTTTTTTCTAATTCCAATACAAAAACCAAATCTTCATACCCATATTTTTGAATGTTTGGATGAAAAGGTGTTGCTTCTAAAATAGTTTTTTGAGCTAATAAATTTGAGGTTAAGGTGTGTTGGTAGGGCTTTTTTTCTCGAATCGCTTGCGGAATCGCTTCTCGTTGCATGCCAAATTTCCAGCGCAGTTGTGCATCGGGTTGAGGTGCTTCATGGTGGTAACAAATGCCTCCATATACAACCGATTCCTTGTTTTGTTGGATCAAAGCGATATAGTTGCGTAAAAAGAATTCATCCACTGGGAGCATGTCGCAATCAAGTAACAACACCCAAGGGTATTGTGCGCGTTCAATCAATAGGTTTCTGTTGGCCCCACGACCTACATTTTTCGGCAATTGAATGTATTGAACAAAAGAGAAATCGGATAATTTGTTGTTTTGGGTTGCAATAGCAGTTGCGGTAGACGCATCATCTTGTATGAGTATTTCATATTCGATTTGAAGCGTGTTGGCTTGTTGTATTAATTCGCTAACCAAGGGAACAACATTGTAGTTGTATGTAGGAATTAATAGCGACAGCATTACATCGTTCTTTGAACCACTTCAAACATTTTACCTTCTTCAAATTTTAACGTTTTTGAAGGGTATTTTAATACCAAAGCATAATCATGGGTTGCCATTAAAATGGTTTTTCCGTTGGCATTAATTGTACGAAGTACTTCCATTACTTCTATACTGGTTTGTGGGTCTAAATTTCCGGTAGGCTCATCGGCAAGTATCAACTCGGGATCGTTCAATAGTGCACGGGCAATCCCTACACGTTGCTGTTCACCACCTGAAAGTTGGTGTGGCATTTTAGGCGCTAGACCTTTCATACCAACTTTGTCCAAAACTTCTTCGATTTTAGCATCCATTTCTTCTTTTTCAGACCATCCCGTAGCTTTCAATACAAACAATAAATTGTCTTTGATGCTTCGATCGGGTAATAATTTAAAATCTTGAAAAACAACACCAAGTTTTCGTCTTAAATACGGAATGTCACTTTCTTTTAAAGTGGCCAAATCATAGCCTACTACACTTCCTTCACCTTCAGTTAACGATAAATCTGCATACAGCGTTTTAAGAAAGCTACTTTTTCCAGAACCGGTTCTACCAATTAAATAAAGGAATTCACCATGGTTTACGTCTATATTAACATCGCTTAATACAGGGTTTTTATCTTGATAAATGGTTGCGTTTTTTAAAGAAAGAACTGTTTCTGACATAGTATGGTATGATTTTAAAATGTAAAAGTAATAACTTATCGTTCCGTTTCAAAATTTTATCTGCTTTTCAATTAAAAATAGTGCTTTTGGTTAAAAACTCTGTTTAAAAATCGTACAATATTATGGTTGATATCTTCGTTTATAAGGGTAATTAAGCTTATATTTGAAATTCATAAATAGCGGATCAAAATGATTAAGTATCTCCAACTTTCTTTTTTATTTGTGTTCTTTTCAGGAGCACTTTTTGCCCAAAAATCAGCCGTATTTACGCATGATTTGAATGCTTTTAATCGTGCGGTCGAATTGTTTAATGAAAAACAATATTTGTCGGCTCAGCTGTTGTTTGAAAAAGTAAAAAACAATCCAAAAACACAAGCAATAGCTTCAGATTGTGCCTATTACATTGCGAATTGTGCCTTACATTTAAAACAAAATGGTGCAGATGAATTGGTGATGCAATTTGTTCAAGAGTATCCAACAAGCCCTAAGATGAATCAAGTGTATCTTGAAGTTGCGCAATACTATTTTGAAGAAGGTAATTTTCAAAAAGCGATCGAGTGGTTTGAAAAAGTAGACAGTAGTACAATGGCTTATGATCGTAAAGAAGCGTATCATTTTCAGATGGGCTATGCTTATTTTACCACAAAAAACAGCAAAGCGGCTGTTAAATATTTCAACATGAGCTTGAATTCGGCTGTATTTGGAAACCAAGCCAAATATTATTTAGGCTATATGGCATATGTTTCAGACGATTACAAAACAGCCAATAATTATTTTGAACAAGTAGGCGATCAAGAAAAATACCAAGATAAAATGGGTTATTTTCAAGCCGATATGAATTTTAAATTGGGTAACTTTCAAAAGGCTATCCAATTGGGAGAAGCACAATTGCAAAAAGCTAAAGCGGATGAAAAAAGTGAATTGTCAAAAATCATAGGCGAAAGTTACTTTAATCTTAAAAAATACGATCAAGCCCTTCCGTATTTAGTGGCATATAAAGGTAAAAAAGGAAAATGGACCAATACCGATTTTTACCAATTGGGTTATACTTATTACCAACAAAAAGATTTTGAAAACGCCATTGCCCAGTTCAATAAGATTATTCAGGGAAGTGATGCTGTTGCTCAAAATGCCTATTACCACTTGGCAGAAAGTTATTTAAATACACAAAAAAAACAACAAGCATTAAACGCATTTAAAACCGCTTCTGAAATGCAGTTTGATCTAAAAATTCAAGAAGATGCGTATTTAAATTATGCTAAATTGAGTTATGAAATCGGTAATCCCTATCAATCAGTTCCGGAGGTTTTACTGGCTTATTTGGCAAAATATCCTCAAAGTTCCTACAAGCAAGAAATTAATTCGTTATTAATCAGTTCCTATATAACTGCAAAAAATTATAAAGAAGCGCTGCAGTTACTAGAAAAAAACAGCGCACCAGAAAATAAATTAGCGTATCAAAAAGTGGCGTTTTATCGGGGTTTAGAATTGTATACCGATGGCAATTACAAAGGAGCTTATGCGCTCTTTAAAAAAGCGATTACTGAAAATGCTGATGCAAAATTTTCGGCTCGTGCTACTTTTTGGAAAGGAGAAACGGAATACAATTTGGATCAATTTGAAGAAGCCAAACTCACTTTTCAGCAGTTTTTAAATTTGGCCTCAGCCAAGCAAACACCTGAATATACGAATGCAAATTATAACTTGGCCTATTCTTATTTCAAGTTAAAAGCGTATGAAAGTGCCATACCTTATTTTGATGCGTTCATCAAATCAACACCAATTGATAAAGTGCGCCTAACCGATGCCTATTTGCGCATGGCGGATTGTAATTTTATGGTGGCAAAATATTGGCCTGCAATGGATGCTTATAATAAAGTAATGGAGATGAAAAGTGTCGATGCCGATTATGCGGCTTTTCAAAAAGGAATAAGCTATGGATTTGTCAATAAACCGGATCGAAAAATAGAGGATTTGGAAAAATTTATTGCCGCCTTTCCAAACTCACAATATGCCGATGACGCTGTTTATGAGTTGGGTAACACCTATGTGGGACAAAATTTAAATGATAAAGCGGTTGCTACCTACGATAAGTTGATCAATAAATATGCATCCAGTTCGTACACAGCAAAAGCCATACTGAAACAAGGACTTATTTACTACAACAGCAATAAAGAAACACAAGCCATTGATAAGTTTAAAAAAGTGGTGGCCGAATATCCTAATTCTCCAGAATCGCTAGAGGCAGTTGCAACGGCTCGTTTGATTTATGTAGACAATGGAAAAGTGGATGAATATGCCGATTGGGTAAAAACCCTTTCCTTTATTGAAGTTTCTAATGCCGATTTGGATAACGACACCTATGAATCTGCCGAAAAACAATATTTGCAAAACAATGCCAAGCAAGCGATTTCTGGATTTACAAATTACATCAGTAGGTTTCCAAATGGATTGCATGCTTTGAAAGCCAACTTTTATTTGGCGCAATTGTATTTTGCCGATGCACTAGAAAACAATGCCATCAAGCCCTATGAATTTGTTATTTCAAGCCCTAGAAATGAATTTACAGAACAAGCTTTAGCGCGTTTGTGCCAAATCAATTTAAAAACTAAAAATTACGATGCGGCGCTCTTGGTTTTAAAGCGTTTAGAGGTTGAAGCGGAGTTTCCACAAAACACTACGTATGCGCAATCGAATTTGATGAAAGCGTATTATGAAAAAGAAGATTATGTAAATGCGGTAATTTATGCCGATAAAGTATTGAAGAATGATAAAATTGAAGATCGTATTAAAAGTGATGCCCAAATCATTGTAGCGCGTTCTGCCATGAAAAGCAACGATGAATCCAAAGCAAAAGAAGCTTATGATAAGTTGAATAAAATAGCAAAAGGCGAACTTAAAGCTGAGGCCCTTTATTATGATGCTTATTTCAAGAATAAAGAAGGGAAGTTTGAGGCTTCAAATAAAGTGGTGGAGCAGATAGCGGTAGACTATTCGGGGTATAAATATTATGGATCCAAAGCCTTAGTGGTTATGGCAAAAAATTATTTTATGCTGGGTGATAGTTTTCAAGCTACTGAAATCCTTCAAAGTGTTATGGATAATTTTGCATCCTTTGAAGATGTCTTAAACGAGGCCCAAACCGAGTTAGAGCGCATCAAAAGTGAAGAAGCCAAACGAAACGAATCCATTACCAATTAATAATCTTTTAATTTTCCATGCTGAATACCGTTCAGCAGCTAAAAAAATCTGGATATGAATAAATTCAATTTAAATATAACCCTTTTGGTTCTTTTTACATCGGTTCAATTGGCAATGGCGCAAGTCAAAGAAGGAACGATCGGTTCAGAAGTTGTGAACATTGTAAAACCCTATACACCTACAATTTCTGATGCCTTTAAGGTAAAAGAAACGCCTGTTTTAAAAGATGAAGACGAACAAAAAAAAGAAGCAATTCAATATCGTATTTTTTCGTTTCCTGTAGCCTCAACTTTTGCGCCAAATAAAGGAAAAGCAGCGGCTTTGGATCCTGTTAAAAAAGAAAAATTATATGACAATTATGCCACGCTAGGATTTGGAAATTATGGTACAGCTAACGCCGAATTATTCCTATCAAAAAGCATCAGTAATACAAGTTATTTTGGTACGATGTTGCGTCATTTGTCCTCTCAAGGAGGTATTAATGACGTAGTTCTAGAGGATAAATATGCCAATACCAGTGTCGATGTAACGTATGGGGTGCGGGAACGCAACCTGAGTTGGAACCTCGATTTGGGCTTTAAAAATCAAATGTATAACTGGTATGGGTTGCCCAATTATAGCCTATTTACCGATGCAATTATCCAAGATATTGATTCGAAACAAACCTATAATACCATTGCTTTGGGAGGAAAATTGCATCTAAAAAATAGTTTTTTTACTGAAGTTGGCACGCAATTCAAGCATTTTTCCGATGCTTTTGGCTCGGCCGAAAATCGCTTTTTTATAAAACCACAATTTGATTTTAAAGTAATGGATCAAAAAGTCAAAACCGATTTTGTATTTGATTATGTTGGTGGAGATTTTGAAAGACGTATTGATTTGATAAATTCTGCATATAACTATTCTGCACTTAATTTTGGCTTTAGCCCGCGTATTTTCTACCAACAAGACGATTTGTCAGTTCAGGTAGGTGTCAGTGTTTTTTACGCTGTTTTAAATAGAAATACCATTGGAATGCCTGTAAATAAAAACAGTATTTATATGTATCCTAATATTAAAGCATCCTACAAATTAGTAGGCGATATATTAGTGGCTTATGCTGGAGCGGAAGGTGGTTTACAGCAAAACTCGTATGCAGATTTTGTCGATGAGAATCCGTTTGTGTCTCCTACACTTTTTATTGAGCCAACAGATAATAAATATGATATTTATGCGGGTTTGAAAGGGAAATTAGCTAATTCTGTTTCGTTTAATGTAAAGGCTTCCTTTTTAAATCAAGATAACAAAGCCTTATTTTTACATAATAGATTTAATGTATTATCTACAAATAGCGAAGGCTATGCGTATGGAAATTCATTTGGAGTGGTTTATGATAATGTAAAAACAATGGGTTTGTTTGGGGAGTTAAAAGCTGAGTTTTCAAAAAATATTTCTTTTGGAATGGATGGCACTTTTTCTAATTATAGTACCAACATTGCTTCGCAAGCGTGGAATTTACCCCAATTAAAACTGGGATCTTCGTTAGCAGTTACAATTAATGAAAAATGGTATGCAGGTGCTCATGTGTTTTATGTAGGCGAAAGAAAAGACCTGATTTCTGTGCAATCTGATGCTGCTGTATTTCCACCTGATTTTTCCGATCAAACAGTTACTTTAAAGGGGTATTTTGATCTCAATGCGCATGTGGGTTATCAATACAATGCTCGATTGACGGCTTATCTCAAAGGGAATAATCTCGCCAATCAGCAATACGATCGTTGGGCAAACTTTCCTGTGCAAGGCATTCAAGTATTAATTGGAGCGAATTATAAGTTCGATTTCTAATGCTGAAACGCAATGACACAAGGTTTTTTTGCAGGATTCACAAAGTTATAAATCGTGGAGCACTTAGCGCCCTCTTTGTGCGCTTTGTGGTTAAATAAATATCATGACATTCAAACAAAAAATAAAACAACAACATTTAGTGTTGCTTCAAGATAAAATCGATGTGTATCAAGATATGATTTCGGGTTTGTCAGACGATGCTCAAAATGATGCCAAAAGTTCGGCAGGAGATAAGCACGAAACGGCTTTATCTATGATGCATTTAGAGCAAGAAAAAATTACGCAAAAATTAAAAGAAGCCATTGCTCTACAGCGCATTCTTGATCGAATAGTGGTGTCAAAAAGCAGTCCAATCATTGTTTTAGGAAGTGTTGTAAAAGTCAATGCTTTGCATTTATTCATTAGCGCAGCATTGCCAAAAATTAATGTGGAAGGGGTAAACGTGTTAGCTGTTTCACCTCAATCACCACTTGGAAGTCAATTGATGGGAAAACAACAAGGTGATATTGTAGTGGTAAATGGAGCTACTTTTGCCATTCATGAAGTGGTCTAATTTACTTTTGTTTTTGCTCAAATAATCACTATTTTTTTGAATGCGTCAACTCGAGTCAGTTGGCGTTTTTGTTTTTAACAAATGTTAATAACTTAATGGGTTTTTGCGCTGATTTGTGGCTAAATTTTTTTGGGAATGGTTATATTTGTCTGTTATTTAAAAATCGAATATTTAAGAGATAATTATATGAGCGAAGAAGTTAAGAAAAACAATTATTCGGCAGACAGTATCCAAGCGTTAGAAGGAATGGAGCACGTAAGAATGCGTCCTTCCATGTATATTGGTGATACGGGAGTAAGAGGTTTGCATCATTTGGTGTATGAAGTAGTGGATAACTCTATTGATGAGGCTTTAGCGGGTCATTGTGATACAATTTATGTAGCTATAAACGAAGATAATTCCATTACGGTAGAAGATAATGGGCGTGGTATTCCAGTAGATTTACACAAGAAAGAAGGCGTTTCGGCTTTGGAAGTGGTAATGACAAAAATTGGCGCTGGAGGTAAATTCGATAAAGATTCGTATAAAGTTTCGGGTGGATTACACGGGGTAGGAGTATCTTGTGTGAATGCACTATCGGATCAATTAAAAGCGACAGTATACCGTGAAGGAAAAATTTACGAACAAGAATACGAAAGAGGTAAAGCATTATATCCGGTAAAACAAATTGGTACTACCGATAAAAGAGGTACGATGGTTACGTTCAAACCCGATGCTTCTATTTTTACACAAACCTTAGAATATTCCTACGATACGTTAGCCTCTCGTTTGCGTGAATTGTCGTTCTTGAATAAAGGCATCACCATTACATTAACCGACAAACGTCATTTGGCAGAAGACGGAAGTCAGCCAGTTGAAACCTTCCATTCTAAAGAAGGATTGAAAGAATTTGTCAAGTTTCTAGATGGAAATCGTGTGCCAATTATTGGTCATGTCATCAGTATGGAGCATGAAAAAGGCGAAATTCCGGTTGAGGTGGCATTGATTTATAATGAAAGTTATACCGAAAATATTTTCTCGTATGTAAACAATATCAATACCCACGAAGGAGGAACGCATTTGCAAGGTTTCCGAATGGGATTGACGCGTACGTTGAAAAAATATGCCGATTCATCGGGATTGTTGGATAAATTAAAATTTGAAATTTCGGGAGATGACTTCCGTGAAGGATTAACAGCTATTATTTCGGTTAAAGTTCAAGAACCTCAGTTTGAAGGACAAACCAAAACCAAATTAGGAAACAGAGAAGTAGTTTCTCCGGTTTCTCAAGCGGTTTCAGAAATGTTAGAAAATTATTTGGAGGAAAATCCAAATGATGCTAAGATCATCGTTCAAAAAGTAATCTTGGCTGCACAAGCCCGTCATGCTGCTAAAAAAGCACGTGAAATGGTCCAACGCAAAACCGTTATGGGTGGTGGTGGATTGCCAGGTAAATTATCGGATTGTTCTGAGCAAGATCCAGCAAGATGCGAAATTTTCCTTGTTGAGGGAGATTCGGCAGGTGGAACTGCAAAACAAGGTCGTGATCGAGCCTTTCAAGCGATCTTGCCATTACGTGGTAAGATTTTGAATGTGGAAAAAGCGATGCAACACAAAGTCTTTGAAAACGAAGAAATTCGAAATATTTTTACTGCGCTTGGTGTTACCGTGGGTACCGCTGAAGATAGTAAAGCCTTGAATTTAGAAAAATTACGGTACCATAAAGTGGTAATCATGTGTGATGCCGATGTCGATGGTTCTCACATTTCTACACTTATTTTGACGTTCTTTTTCCGTTACATGAAAGAATTGATCGAGCAAGGTCACGTTTATATTGCAACACCTCCTTTATATATGGTTAAAAAAGGAAATAAAAAGGAATACGCATGGAACGATGACCAACGTGATTTAGCGAATGAAAGAATGGGTGGTAGTGCTGGAATACAACGCTACAAAGGTTTGGGAGAGATGAATGCTGAGCAATTGTGGGAAACGACCATGAATCCGGACTTCAGAACGTTGCGCCAAGTTACCATAGACAGCTTAGCAGAAGCAGATCGTATCTTTTCTATGTTAATGGGGGATGAAGTTCCGCCGCGTAGAGAATTCATTGAGAAGAATGCGGCTTACGCAAAAATTGACGCCTAATAGTATAGATAGCAATTTAGCATTATTAGCTTAAAATTGTAATTTGTTTTTGGTAAATTTGCAGAAAAATATACGTTTAATATAATATAATTAATAATGAAAGTTACTATAGTAGGTGCGGGTAATGTAGGGGCAACATGTGCCGATGTTATTTCGTACAGAGGAATTGCTAGTGAAGTTGTTTTAGTCGATATCAAAGAAGGTTTTGCCGAAGGTAAGGCTATGGATATCATGCAATGTGCTACCACAACAGTATTCAATACTCAATTGAGTGGTACAACTGGTGATTATTCAAAAACGGCCGGAAGTGATGTAGTAGTAATTACTTCAGGTATTCCAAGAAAACCAGGAATGACTCGTGAAGAGTTAATCGGAATCAATGCGGGTATTGTTAAATCTGTGGCAGATAATGTATTGACGCATTCGCCAAATGCAATTATTGTAGTTGTGTCTAATCCAATGGATACCATGACCTATTTGACATTAAAAGCAACAGGATTGCCTAAAAATAGAGTTATTGGAATGGGAGGCGCATTAGACAGTTCTCGTTTTAAATATTTCTTATCAAAAGCATTAGACAAACCTGCAAATGACGTGCAAGGAATGGTGATCGGTGGACATGGTGATACAACGATGATTCCATTAACCCGTTTAGCTTCTTACAATGGAGCGCCAGTTTCTAACTTTTTATCTCAAGACGTGTTGGATAAAGTAGCCGCAGATACTATGGTAGGTGGCGCTACTTTAACCGGTTTGTTAGGTACTTCAGCTTGGTATGCACCAGGAGCTTCTGTAGCGTATTTAGTAGACAGTATTTTAAACAATCAAAAACGCATGATTCCTTGTTCGGTATTGTTAGAAGGAGAATATGGTCAGCAAGATATTTGTATGGGTGTACCCTGTATTATCGGTAGCAACGGAATTGAGCAAATTGTAGATGTGCAGTTGAATGAAGCAGAAAAAGCGGCTTTTGCCAAATCTGCAGACGCAGTGCGAGCTATGAATGCCGATTTGAAATCGGTGTTGTAATTGCCAATAAAATAATTGAAAATGCCATCAAGAAATTGATGGCATTTTTGTTTTAAATCGAATTAGAAGAGCGTGCATTAGGCTCTTTTTTTAAAATAAACGACTCATTTTGAAGGGATAATCTATTTATTATTGAAAACTTGTATAAAAAGCGCATTTTAATCGAAAATAAAATTGCTTAATCCTATTGTAAATTATATATTTGTCCGTTTTTATAATATAGAATAAATAAATTTTAGAGTAATGCAGAATAGAGGACTTATTAAATTTTTCGCAATTATCTTTGCTTTGGTATGTATATACCAGCTTTCTTTTACTTTTGT